>CEAA01024076.1_pt1 | contig 92419 bp, 76 predicted proteins | sample 557551 | NCBI WGS metagenome assembly CEAA01 (sample SAMEA3182115, study PRJEB8094) | gut metagenome | biome: human; feature: gut; material: Stool; isolation source: human stools | place: Canada | collected 2013-06-11
CCTACGGGCGTACGAAGCTTGCGGGCGAACGCGCCGTCATGGCATCCGGGTGCCGGTATCTGATCTTCCGCACGGCGTGGCTCTATTCGGAGTACGGACACAACTTCCTGAAGACGATGCTGCGTCTGACTTCGGAGCGGGATACGCTGCAGGTGGTCTTCGACCAGATCGGCACTCCGACCTACGCTGGGGACTTGGCGCTTGCGATCTTCTCCCTGATCGAGACGGGGCGCTACGCGGGCAACGAGGGTGTGTACCACTTCACCGACGAGGGCGTGTGCTCGTGGTACGACTTCGCGGTGGAGATCGCCGCGGCCGCGGGTCACGGCACGTGCCGCATCATCCCCTGCCACACGTCGGAATACCCGACCAAGGCCCAGCGCCCGGCCTACTCGGTGCTGGACAAGACCCGCTTCAAGGAGACCTTCCGGATGGACATCCCGCACTGGAGGGAGGCTTTGATCTACTGCATGAAACGACTCACAGAAAATAACCCATGAAACGCACTATCCTGATTACGGGCGGAGCGGGCTTTATCGGCTCGCACGTAGTACGCCTTTTCGTGAACAAATACCCCGATTACCGGATCATCAACCTCGACAAGCTGACCTATGCCGGGAATCTTGCCAACCTGCGGGACATCGAGGATTCCCCGAACTACGTGTTCGAGAAGGGGGACATCTGCGACCTGGATATGCTGCGGGCGCTGTTCGGTCAGTATGACATCGACGGGGTCATCCACCTTGCTGCCGAAAGCCATGTCGACCGCTCGATCAGGGATCCGTTCACCTTCGCGCGTACGAACGTCCTGGGCACGCTCTCGCTGCTCGAGGCGGCACGGGAATACTGGAACGGAGAGTGGGAGGGCAAATTGTTCTACCACATCTCCACCGACGAGGTGTACGGGGCGCTGGAGCTTACCCGTCCCGAGGGAGATGCTGCGGGCGGAGAGAGCGGCGGCGGGCCCTTCGGCGAGGAGTTCTTCACCGAAGAGACGAAGTACGCCCCGCACAGCCCCTACTCGGCCTCGAAAGCCTCGTCCGACCACTTCGTGCGGGCTTACCACGACACGTACGGGATGCCGACGCTGGTGACCAACTGCTCGAACAACTACGGGCCCTACCAGTTTCCGGAGAAGCTCATCCCGCTGTTCATCAACAACATCCGCCACCAAAAGCCGCTGCCCGTGTACGGCCGCGGGCAGAACGTGCGCGACTGGCTGTACGTCGAGGATCATGCACGGGCCATCGACGTGATCTTCCACAGGGGCAAGGTCGCCGACACGTACAACATCGGGGGCTTCAACGAATGGAAGAACATCGACCTGATACGGGTGATCGTACGGACGGTGGACAGGCTGCTGGGCAACCCCGAGGGGTCGTCGGAGAAGCTCATCACGTATGTCACCGACCGCGCAGGCCACGATCTGAGGTACGCCATCGACTCGCGCAAACTCAAGCGCGAACTGGGCTGGCAGCCCAGCCTGCAGTTCGAGGAAGGAATCGAAAAAACTGTCCGCTGGTACCTCCAAAACCAATCGTGGATGGACGACATAACTTCTGGCGAGTACCAGCAATACTATCAGAGCATGTATAAGGGAAGATAAATGACCCGTGACGAGAAAATATATTTTTCCTTACTAAGGATAGGATTAGGAACTGAAAGCCCGGGAGAAATTTTACCGGAATTGGCTAAACTCCAATGGGGTGAACTTTATCGTTTGGCTGTTCGACAGGGGACGGGGGCATTGATCTGGGATGCTTTGCGGCAATTGCATGCAACGGAATATTTACCATTGTCTTTGCGTGTGCAATGGGCCTATAATGTCAAACAAATTGAAGATCGTTATCGAAAACAGGAAAAAGTATTGGCTGAATTGTCAAAATTCTATGCTTCCCATTCCATTTCGCTGATGCTCTTGAAAGGGTATGGACTGAGCTTTTGCTATCCGTGTCCCGAACATCGGGAATGTGGCGATATCGATATCTGGCTTTTTGGTCGACAGCGTGAAGCGGACGAGTTGTTATGTCGTGAATGGGGAATTCGGATCGATGAAGACAAACACCATCATACAGTTTTTCTCATCGACGGAATTATGGTCGAAAATCATTACGATTTTTTGAATATACATGCCCATGCCTCGAATCGGGATATAGAACGGCTCTTGAAAAAATATGCCGAAATACCCGGAGAAATGATCCGGTTGGGACGTGCGAGTATTTATCTTCCGTCGCCCCGATTCAATGCGCTCTTTCTCTTGCGCCATGCCGCTGCACATTTTGCCGCCGAGGAGATTGGTGTCAGGCATGTGGTCGATTGGGCCATGTTTATTCGACGCCATGCTGATGTAATCGATTGGCCGGAACTTTATGCAATGGCAAGCCGCATGAATATGCATCGCTTTTTGAATTGTATGAATGCCATTTCGATTGACAATTTAGGATTGGATGCAGCATTGATTCCTCCCTTTGAACGGGATATAAAACTTGAAAAGCGGGTCTTGAATGATATTTTACATCCCGAATTTAGCGAAAAATTTCCTGAAAAAGGATTTGTTCAGATAATCCGGTTTAAGTTTCGTCGCTGGATGGCAAATCGATGGAAACATAGGATTGTTTACCGCGAAGGTATAATAGGAACCTTCTTCAGGCAGGTATACAGCCATCTGTTAAAGCCTAAATCCATAACATATAATTAAACTGGATTTTACTCGAAAGTGGATTAACCGCTATATATAAAATAAGACCAATACAATAAATATTAATGAATAAGCTTGGAATAATAATTCAGGCTCGTACTGGGTCAACCCGGCTGCCGTCTAAAATGATTCTTCCGTTTTACGGAAATGATGGAATACTCAGCATTCTGCTTTCTCGGTTAACACAGTGTAAGTTGGCTGACAGTATTATTGTGGCAACAACATCATCATCTCCTGATGATGCCATATGCGATTTAGTTCGGGAACACAGGGTGAAATGCTTTCGGGGAGATGAAAATGATGTCTTGGATCGCTTTATTCAAGCAGCCCGATATTATGGGATTTCGAAAATTATCAGAATTTGTGCTGATAATCCTTTCTTAGATATTGAATCGCTTGATTCATTGATTTTAGCGAGTGAAAATATCGATGCAGATTATGTATCATTTTGTACGAGCAATCATACTCCAACCATAAAAACCCATTTTGGCTTTTGGGCTGAATATGTTACACTGGCAGCATTGGAACTTGTTGCTCGGAAGACGGCGGAGAAAGTATATCACGAACACGTAACAAATTATATTTATACTCATCCTAACGATTTTAAAATAATCTTAAATCCGATTCCGGCTGACCTTGAAAAGCGGACAATCCGCTTAACCATAGATACATTGACTGACTTTCGTATCCAGCAGAAAATTTTTCAGGCTGTTTTTGAGGTAAATCCTCGCTTCACGATAAAAGATGTCGTATCGTACCTTGATGGACATGCATGCCTGTATGCAACAATGGATGAGATTATTAAATCCAATCAAAAATAAAATATAAATATGAGAAAGACATATATTATCGGTGAAATTGGGCAAAACCATAACGGTTCCGTCGATATTGCAAAGTTGATCATCGAATTGATATGCAGACCGATAGAGGAAGATGTGTTCGGACTGGATCTGCAACCTATGGATGCAGTCAAGATGACCCGTCGGGATTTGAAAGAGGAACTTACTGTTTCTCAAATGAATAGACCATACAACACCCCAAATTCTTTTGGAGCTACGTATGGGGAACATCGGGCTTACCTCGAACTGGATGACCAAGCCCATTATGAAGTATATCGATATGCCAAATCCAAAGGGTTGGATTTTATCGAAACCCTTTGTGCTAAAGGGTGTCTTTCTCTTTTAAAATTGTTTACGCCGGATAAATTGAAGGTTGCAAGTCGTGATCTGACGAATCTGCCATTATTGGAAGCTATGGCTGAGACACGCATTCCCATCATTCTTTCTACGGGGATGGCCGGAAAAAAAGAACTAGATGATGCTCTGGCCACCATCACTAAATATCATGATGATATTTCCATCCTTCATTGTGTATCACAATATCCGACAGCACCGGATAACCTAAATTTGCAAACCATATCTTATCTGAAAAAAAATTATCCCCAGTATAAAATAGGTTTTTCGGATCACACGATTGGCATCTCAGCTCCTATAGTCGCGTTGGGGCTGGGGGCAGAAATAATCGAGAAGCATATTACGATCGATCGTCGTATGAAAGGTACCGATCAGGCTGGGTCATTGGGGCCGGATGGCGTATACCGAATGGTTCGGGATATCCGAGTTGCAGAGCGTTGGATGGGGACAGAAGATCTGTATATTGAAAAGGATGTGCTAAGCGCTAAAATTAAATTGGAGCGGTCGATTGCAACCCGAAGGAGTATTCGACAGGGAGAAATAATCTCTGAAAACGATATTCATCTCTTGAGTCCCGGGGATGGATATAAATGGGTGGATCGCGCGGAAGTGATCGGACGCAAAGTGCTCCATGATATTCCTGCAGATGAAATAATATACCCGGAAATGATTTCATAGAATGGATGCATTTGAGATATATCAACTTGTCCACTTTTAGAAATCAAAGACCTACTTCAGTGAGGAAAAGCTGGATTATGATGTTGAATTATATAAAAACGCTATTGATCAATTTATAGATGATTATCGTCGGTGGTATGATGGTGAGGTAATAGATATCCATCGGCTTAACATAACACCGCAATTACACCCTGTATTAACTTACAGATTGGCCAGATTACTTTATCTGAAGGGTAATGAAGAGCAAGCCTCTGTTTATTCTGTTTTGGAACGAATTCCCGGTCTGGTTGAAATTTACTATTCTGCTCAAATTGGTCGGGGATTAAAGATAAATCATGGTGCCGGCTGTGTTATTGGTGTCCGATGCGTAATTGGAGACAACTGTCTCAGGGTGTTACTATAGGGGATAGAAACGGCGGCCGGCCGATTATTGGCAATAATGTCATAATATATGTTGGGGCAAATAACCATAGGTGATTACAGTGTAATAGGGGCTAATGCTGTTTGTCTTCGCAGTTCCCCCCCCCTCCCAGGCTGTTTGCGAAGGTGTGCCTGCTCGAAATATAGCTGAATATGAATAATATAAAATTAATCCTTACCGATATTGACGGTGTTTGGACTGATGGTGGTATGTATTACGATCAGACTGGAAATGAATGGAAAAAATTCCATACTTATGATAGTGCGGGGGTTTTTTTCGCGCATCGGGCCGGTATACCTGTGGGTATATTGACGGGAGAAACCACGTCTATTGTCAAACGCAGAGCGGAGAAATTAGGTGTTGATTACCTTTTTCAAGGTGTGACAAATAAGCTTGAAATTGCCCAAGGGTTATGTGGTGAACTATGCATCTCATTGGATGAAGTTGCTTATATTGGAGATGACCTTAATGATATTGAATTGCTTCGGAAGGTCGGTGTTTCCGGAGTTCCTGCGAGTGCTCCGGAGTATATACGTCGGTTGGCAACTGTATCTCTTCAGAAACGAGGAGGCGAGGGCGTTTTCAGAGAGTTTGTCGAGGTATTGTTGCAGGATAATTTGGTGACGTTATTTCAGGGATATATTTCTGAAAATAGCTAGTGAAAAAAAGGTGTCAATACCAAGGGTGATGTCATTGGAAAGAGGATATTTTTACTATAAATGTGATAAAGGCTTGTGCTGAATTTTAAATGACAATCGCTAGTGTTCATATAAAATGAAGTCTTTGTTAAAGTAGTCTGGAGGCAGATATGATTTCATAATTCTGAGATGCTATTGTTTATTTAGGCATTATATCTATGCTTTAAAATTGTTAATAAAATGATTGAAAAATGTATATAGAAATTTGTGGTAATTCGATTCGTATAGGACGTGTGGAATCAGATGAGATTTTCTTGGATGATGGTGAGCGTATATTCTGGGCATATGGTTTAATGAATCGGAATATATCTAAAAAAGAATTTTTTGCGACGGTTTCAGTGTTAAGGAGTGAACTTTCCCACCAATTAGCTAATCGAATATTTGCCGGAGGATATTTTATTGTTTTGGTTGACCGGAAGAGCGGTATGTTAAATATGATGCGTGATTCAATGGGGCAGAAATCTGGATATTATTATTTTGATTCGCTTACAGAACGGTTAGTTGTGGCGACCAATATGCACGATATCGCTTATAATGTTTCCACAGACATAAATAAATTCTATACGGATTATTTGCTTTATCAGCAGTTCATACCTGATGGTTATACTATTTACGAAGATGTGAATGAGGTGCGTATTGGTGAGATGTTGCACTATATACCAAGAGGAACCTTGCAATCTATTGAGCGAGAATCATTGCCGATCGAGTATTCTGAGAACGATTATTCGGAGGAAGAAAATATACGTCTGCTGCGTGAAAAGATATTGGAAGTACATGCTGATTGGGCTGGTGAAAATAATGTGGTTTATTTATCCGGAGGCATAGACTCTTGTGTAATGTTAGCTTCATTACATAATATTTGTCCGGAACAAACACGAGTTGTTTCCTATCGTATTGCGGGAAGTTCGCAAGATGAAACTATATATGCTCAAGAATTGGCTTCTTATTTAGGGTATAATACGGAAGTTGTGACGGTCGATCCAGCAGATCCTAAAATTGTGGCTGATTATGAAGATGATTTACAAAAGATGAATAATCCAGTTTTTGGAAATTGGATATTTCGGCCTCATTTATCAAACGACATTTCAGTGCGTTATTTTGCTGGACAGGATACCAGACTTCATACTCCTTCAGTCAATAGCGTAGATATGAAGGTAATTGATCGAATATCTCATCAGGGAACAGGTGGTTGGGGGGCATTCGGTAAAGGAGTGGTGGACTTGTATGAGCGGCTTTCCTGTCTTTTGAAACTCTATAATGCGGCTGACCGAAGAGTGAAGTACTCCCATCTGCTTGTCAATGCGTTGGTACCCGAATGGTTTATCCTGCGAAGGAAATTTATGGCCGATCCGGTCAAATACAAAACCTGGAGATACGATATGTCCAATTTTGAGAAAATCTGCGATTGGTACCGGGTTGATTTGCATGCTGGAATGAGTTCCAGGGAGATATTTAATCGACTTATCGAGAAAAAATGGCAGGAGCAGTATACCGATGATATTCGTTATATGGTCGATATGGCCCATAATCGCGGGGTTACTACGGTACTACCCTTCTACGAACAGCGTTTCAATCAATTTGCATCGACTATTCCTTGGAAATTGGCGAACAAGACTATGGCTGGACTTGATGGATTCAGCAATAAACCTGTACGCGTCAATAAATATGTTCTGCGCAAAGCTTTTGAAAAAGAATTGCCCTGGAATATTATGGTAAGAGCTAAAGCCGTATCACTCTCCAGTCATCTGATGATGAACGGTGTTCTGGGTATTCGGGTGGAGCAGACCTTGCGCGACGATTTACGCTCTTCCGACTCTTTTTGCCGGAGATTTGGCTACCAAGCCAAAGCCCGTGAAATCATTGCACACCGGAGTAAATGGGAGATGAAAAACTCTTATATGGTTACGTTTGCCAATTATCTGAGCGCCCTCTGTGTCTATTATCGGAAGAACGTAGTTAAAAAATAAAATAGAGAATCGATTCTTATGAAGCGTTGGCTTATCGCATCTATTTTGTTTCTGTTACCTTCGTGTATCGCATTCCCTCTTGTAAGGATATTTGGCGGGGAAGGGTATTCCTTCGGCCGTAAAAGCAGAATTGGGTTTTCACTGATCCTGACTTCTGGTATTTACCTGGGAGAAGGGGCTGTGATTCAAAGTGGGAACTTAATTCTCACGAAATCTATTCATCTGGGCACTCGATCGCGCATTCAACGCATGAATTTGCTTAAGGGGCGTTTCCGAGTGCAATTGGATGCTGAAGCCGTTATCAATAAATACAACAGGATTCTTTCGGCAAGTTCCAATCTGCGCGAATCGGAACTAATCCTGGGTATAAATGCCATAATCGGCGTATCGCATTTTATCGACATGACGGCCAGTGTCCGTCTCGGTGCAAACTCCATTTTAGCTGGCATCGGAAGTCAGCTCTGGACTCATGGGTTCTATCATAGCAGATCTGGAGCAGCACGCTGGAGAGTGGACGGCAGCATCTCAATTGGACAAAATGTCTATGTCGGTTCGCGCGTATTGATTTGTTCGGACGTATGTATTTGTGATGCTGTGACTGTAGGGGCCGGGGCTGTAGTGGCTAAATCGCTCACTGAGCCGGGGCTTTATGTTGGGCAGGCTTTGCGTTACAAAGAATTTGATCCGGATCAGGCCATCTGCCATTACGCTAAAGTGGCAGATCGAATTTATGAAAAGCGACAATCTCACAAAAATGGTGGTGCACAATAAAAGCCTGCTCTTTAAAAAGGTGCGGGATAACATCCTGTTTTTTGTATTGTCAAAGGGAGTTGCCTTCTTGGCCCCTATTTTTTTTCTTAATTTTGTTTCCCTTGAAGAGTATGGTGTAGTGGAATTCTCCTACGCGCTGGGGAGTGTACTCGCCGTCGTGGCTATGTTGGGTTTAGGGGGGGCTTATCCTTATTTCGTGCTTCGTCGGGGGGAAAGGGATAAAAAGCAGGTTTTTATGCTCTATGGAGTTCCTGTACTGGGGATAGCCGTCATAGCCTGTTTGTTGCGTTGGTACGGAGCGATCGGTCAACGATTTTCGCTAATTTTGCTTTTTACCTTGATTTTTGCACTCCAAAGGCTCTACAGCTCTATCCTCAAATCGGAAGACAAGGGTTGGCTGGGTGTATTGTTCGACGGGGGATATTATTTCATATTGACAGGAGTGATTTTGGTCATATGGAGTTTCGGAATCACTCATCATGTTATGCTCCTTGAAGCGGCCATGCAGGTTTACCTTTTTGTGTTGGGCGGGTTTTATGTGCGACAGTTTTATAAGCTCCACACCAAAAGCATACCTGCCCTGCTGCACGACGACTGCGGCGAGATTCTTCGTTACAGCCTGCATATGGTTGTCTCCGGAATTATTATCTATTGGCTTACGTCCAGTGCCAGAATCTATATCGCTTACTTTATGGGGTATGAACAAGTGGGCATTTACAGTTTTTATTTTCGTCTGGCTGGTATCGCTATCATTATTCATCAGTTTTTGTATATCGCCTTTTTCCAAAAGCTCTATATGGGGAATAGCCGTCGACTCGATCTCTATTATACAGCGATTATGGGCCTAGTGCTGTGCGGTTGTCTGGCCTGTTATCTGTTCGTGCCCTTGCTTAGCCGCTATTTCTTAAAAGGTCTTTCAATCGACAATGCCCGGCTGTTTTTTCTAATAGCCCTTCAGATGCCCTTATGGGTGGGTATTTCGCTTTGTGAAGGTCTTGTGGGCAGAGAGAATCAGATTCGACAGATGAATTTGCGTGTCATTGTACCGGTCATGTTGTTGCCTGTGGCGCTATACTTACTTCAAGGCCGTCTGACGATCGAGCTTTTTACATTGCTCAATGCGGTGACTTTTACGATAGCTTTGGCCATTCAGCACCGTTTGCTGAGCAGGCACGGCATCAAACTCCGCAAATGTTCTATTTTGAGTTTGGCTTTGTTTGCGGCATCCATTGTAATTTATTTTACGGTATGATATTATGAAAATATTATTTGTCGAAAATCGTTTTCGGACGAGAATATGGGAAACTTTTGCTGATTGTCTGATTAATGACGGGCACCAAGTCCTTTTTTTGGTGCAAAATCATTTGTTCCATCCTCGATGTGGGCGTGTTTGGGTGATACCTTATCCAAATAAAACCCAGTTGGAAGAGCCAACAGAAGCCGATCGCTCATTAATATTATCCGATCGTAATATAAACTATTTCGGACATCGGTCGACGGGGCATTATACCTATTATCGCAAGCTGATCCGTGATTTTCTGGAGAAGGAACGACCCGATGTAACTTTTGGTGAAAGTACTGCTTTCCATGAATTGCAGACGATTGATCTTTGTCGAGAACTTTCCATTCCCTATTTACAACCTTCGACCTGCCGGTTTCCTCCTGGCCGTTTTTCCTTTTATCGTTACGATACGCTCGAACCCTTTTCCGGCTCGGGTGAAACAATGTCTGACGAACAGGCAATAAAATTGATCAACAGTATTGTCCATCGCACTATTAAGCCCGATTATATGCAAAAGTATAGGGCGACGCTTTCAACTCGGTTGAAACGATGGAATGATTTGATACACCTTTCGGTCGCCTATCTTGGTGGAGAACATTACAATACACCTGCTCCCTGGGTGAAATTGCGGATTGAACGTCAACGGCGTAAACTGATCCGTAAATGGAATGCATTGGCCGAAAGCCGTAATGTGGGTTCGTTTAAAAATAGTTTCCGGTTACTCTATCCAATGCAAATGCAGCCCGAGGCTAATCTGGATGTATGGGGACGTCCTTATCGTAATCAATTGGAAATGCTCCATCATTTGTACGACAGCCTACCTAGTGGTGCGGTGATTTTCGTCAAACCGAATCCCAAGTCGAAATATGAACTCACGGAAGAGTTACTCGCTTTTATTGCTTCTCATGAACGGATCGTTCCTTTGCGTCATTCAGTTCGTATGGATGAGGTGCTTCCCAAGATAAATATGGTCGTGACAGTGACTGGAACAATAGCAATCGAGTGTATACTTGCAGATATTCCGGTTGTAACAATGGTGCGCACGCTCAATAATGATATGAAAAATTGTCCATTTGCTGCGTCGTTTGAAGAATTGAGAGCATGGATGGATAAAGTCCCTCGCGGTGAATTTCCGCGCACGGATACTTTGGATAAAATCCGATTTATCAATCGGTTGAACAATACCAGTTTTCCGGGAATCCCCTATGAGACCGTATTAAACGAGCAGAATGTCGAGACCTGTATGATGGCTTTTCGTAAAGTGTTGAAAGAGTTGAATAGCAAATAAAATTTCCACATGAATGAGCAAGCCTTAAATATATCTACAGGGCGTAAATACTGGATAGATGTGTTACGGGCTTTAGGCATAATCCTGGTAGTTCTGGGGCATGTCTCGAAAGAGCCGAATACAGTGATTTTTATTTACGCGTTCCATATGCCTTTGTTTTTTCTTCTTTCCGGTTTCTTGTTTAATAGGCATCGTTATGATCTGCGTACCTTCATCATTCGCCGGTCTCAAAAATTGCTGCTACCTTATGCATTCTTTTATCTGTTGACGCTGCTATGGTGGTGGCTGGTAGAGTGCAATTTCTCCCCCCCCCTGTCTGCTCTGGGATCACTTGGTGGCAACGTCTGATACCGCTAATGTGGGGATCGAATATAAACGGTTGGATGAGTCATAACATCGTATTGTGGTTTTTGCCCGCACTTTTTTCGACCGAAGTATTGGCGCGGTTGTTAGCTGACTATATTTGTTGTCGAAAAACAATCTTTGTAGTTTCTGTCCTTTGTGCTGTTTTGGGGCTGGGACTTTATACAAAGGGAATTGAGTGGCTTCCAATGGGGCTGAATGTCGCGCTGGTTGCCCTGCCTTTCTATGTGACCGGGTGGATGGTTGTAGAGCGGGTTCAGTATTGGACGCATGTTCGGCATGTAATACTTGTCGCTGTTGGTTGCTGCTTATTATTGCTCATTGCCGTGCATGAAGGTTGGGCTACGAGGATTGATATGGCCAGTGGCCAGTATGGCTGTTTTTTGCTTTTTCTCTTATGGTCGGGTGTCGGTTGTATGATGATGATAGCCATTGCAATAGCATTAGGTCGTGTAAGCTGGATAGAACATATCGGATATAGTACATCGACACTGGTAATCATGGCTATACATGGTATTATCTTGCGTATTGTAATTTTCACAATAAGTCGGATGACAAATGTGGGAACAGGCGATTTGCGCGAAAATCTATGGATTTGCATTCTAATTACAATGATTGTAATCGGAGTTTGTCTCCCGTTCGTAGGGTTGTATAAAAGATGTGTAAATAAGTTAATATGCAGATGTATAAAAAACTAATAGTTTTTTATCTTTTCTGTTGTATAGGGGGCTATTGTAAATTCTTGGATATAATAATTTTAATATAAATTTCGGAGGATGGAAATTACGTTCAATACAAAATTCCTTTATAAACTTCGCCCAGAACGAATGGTGTTGATTGCAATTCTTATGCTATTGGTCATGCTGATCTTAGCGCCGATACAGATTAATAATACGTTGGATTTTTCTTCTGTTGTCTATATTGTTTCTTCCTTGTTGGCTTTTTTATTGGGAACGAAAATGATTCGGACTCGTGCGAAAAGGCAACAATTGACGATACAGGTAAATATCCCGAAACTTACGAAAATTTATAACCTTACTTTCTGGTTAGGTTTTATTGGAGTAGTATTCCGTTATTACGATCTTTTTTTCTTTCGCGGCTTATCTTTGGCAAGTACTACCATGGAAAACATGGAGATGGCAACCGAAGAGAGCGGTAACATATTTTCAATTGTTGCAAGTTTGTTGATATTCAATGCCTATATTCCGTTGACAATCGATCTCGTATGTGATAAATTGAACACACGCAAACGTAAAATCCTGACGCTTCTTGTATTTTTCTCACTAATGATCAATGCGTTGCTCTCAGGTAGTCGTTTCGCAATTATTACTCCTCTGGTGTATTGGTTTATCTTGTTGCTTTATGCCGGCAAAATCAAAATCCGATGGTCGGTAAAGAATGTGGCCATCGGACTATTTATTCTATTGGGTGTCGGATATTTGATCGGGGCTCTTTTCATACGTCGGTTAAATGAGCAGGATGTGACTGCGGTTATGGCGGTTTCTTCCGTAACAGGAGGCTATTCCGACAAAGTTCCGGCAACAGCATCCTTTCAACGACTATTATCGGAAAGCGAAGATGAGTGGTATTACGTTTACTTATTTACTTATTCAAATATTACTCAATACGGAACACATGCCATTTTCGAGTTTCCGGTAGTTAAAAAATTCATCGATCAAAAAAATGACCATTATTATGGGACTGCAACTTTCTCGGTTATAACTAAATTTATTCTTAAAATATTTAACTCTCCCTATAATATTTTAGAGCAAATATATAAGCATAATGCCCGTCCCGGAATATGGAGTACTTTCTTTTTTTTATGGTATCTTGATTTCGGTTGGATGGGGATTGTTTTTATGTTTATTTTTGGATATTTCGCTAAAAAAGTATGGGCGAACGTATATTATCTACATAATATTTTGTATCTGCCCTTGTTATGTTTTTTATCCATCGTCCTGCTTCTTATTCTGCAACTGAATTATATTGCGGGATCGGGTACCTATGCATTGTTCTCATTTGTTACCTTGCCACTGATCTTTAAATCGCCGATTTGTGGGGTGGTAATTCATAATAAGTAAAAATCGAAAGTTGTATGAAAGTACTTCATATTGGTAAATTTTATCCCCCTTTCTGCGGCGGTATCGAGAAAGTGAATTACGATTTAGTTGAAAATTTGAATAAGATTGAGAATTGTAATGTGGATGAACTCTGTTTCCAACATTTAGCCGGCAGCGAAACGGATAACTTAACTCCCGCTTATCGATTATTCCGGGTGCCGATTCGTACCTTTATTCATTCGACTCCCATCTCGATGCGTTATTTTTCCGTTTATCGGAAGATTCGCAACCATTATGATATTATTCATCTTCATTTACCTAATCCATGGGCTGCTTTAGCTCCTTTATTGTTCCGGACAAGGGCGAAAATCGTACTCCATTGGCATTCGGATATTGTCAAACAAAAGAGTCTGATGATATTTTACCGCCCGTTTCAGACGATGCTGTTACGTCGCGCAAGCCGAATTATCGTTACCAGCCGCAACTATTTCGATAGTTCATCTGATCTGCAGCCTTATGTTAAAAAAGTCCGGGTCGTCCCGATCGGTCTCGATACCGAACATCTTATGTTTTTACCTGGAATTGATCAAACAATCAAAACGCAATATCCGGGAAAGAAAATCGTGCTGAGTATCGGTCGGCTTACTTATTATAAAGGTTTTAGGTATTTGATCGAAGCGGCTTGTAAGCTGAGGGACGATACGATCGTCCTCATTGGCGGTTGTGGGGAGTTGCAGGATGAATTGGAACGTCTCATTAAGCAGAAGGGGGTTGCTGATCGTGTGAAATTAATCGGGCGTATTCCGCAAGAGCAGATAGGAGCCTATTTTGCGGCGGCGGATTTATTTTGTTTGCCTTCAATTGTTCGCACGGAGGCTTTTGGCGTGGTATTGGCCGAAGCCTTGGCGATGGGGGTGCCGATTGTAGCGTGTGATATCCTTGGATCTGGGGTTAATTGGGTAAATAAACATGGAGATACGGGGCTGAATGTCCCTGTATGTGATTCTCAAGCTCTAGCTGCTGCAATTAATAAAATATTGGACTCTCCCGAACTGTTAACTCGCTTCAAAATGAATTGCAAAAAGAGATATGAATCTTTTTTTTCTTTGAAAAAAATGGTTTATAAAGTCTATGAAATTTATGACGAGATATTGAATAGTAAGCTTGGATAAAAGTTAGAGATAAAATCACTTATAGCTGTTATGTGTATGTCTATGAGAAGAGCTATATATTTTCGACTACAAATGTTTGTCAGAATGGGACGATAAGTTCGATTAAGTCTAAATAAAATGGTAGGTATAGACTTATTTTAATACAGATGAGGTGGTTGCTTTATTTATTGATATTACTTATTTTGTTTTATCTTTTTCTGTGGTGGAGCATTCGCAAAGCCCCGGTTATGAAGGACGATGAACGAGACGTGCGGCGTATTTCCCGCCTTCTGGAACGCCTTAATGAGAAGTGGAGCCGAAATAAAAAATAAACAAAAGCCGGAGAATTCTCCGGCTTTTGTTTACTGAAATTCATTGTACGATACCTCGCCATGCATTATAATTCGAAGTGCAACGATAATCCCTATTGCTCGCAGTCGATCTGCTTCCTGAAAATATTTTCGGGTAATTGTTTTGCATTTTTTGATTCCTATCCATCTTTTGTATCTTATCAGAAACTGCACCGTCTATGAAGACTTCAGACCCTATTGCTAAACCCGTACAGCGAGATTGGAACCTCGTCAATTTGAAAGTTTTTCTGATCCTATTGGTTATCTTCCATCATGCCGGGCCGGCTTACAGCGATAGCGATAATTGGATATACCAGCCTTCGCTTGATGAGTGCGCAGTTTGACTGCGGAGTTTCTTTGCTGTCAACGCTTCATTCCTCATGGGACTTTACTTCCTGTTTTGCGGTTACTTTCTCCCTTCCAGTTGCGACCGTCACGGTTTTCAGGGCTTTATATCGGCAAAATTTCCTCATTTGGGAATTCCGCTCCTCTTTTTTTACTGTTTTGTGCTCTGTAGTTACGGGGCATGTCGAGGTCGGTCACCTCTGGTTTGTCGAACGCCTGCTTTTCTATTCGCTGGTATATGCCCTTTTTTGGTTTGTCGTGCGCAAACCCATGCGCGTGCAGAGCGGGGTGAACGTGGTGTGGATCGTTTTTGCTGTCATAATCGTTTCTGCAGCTAATTATCGGGTACGTCCTGCCTGACCGATTAACAACTGAAAATGTTTGAGCGGTTTGCTTTGAGCGGAACCGACTCATCTGGCGCAGCATGTGGCACTTTTCGTGACGGGGACGGTTGCATGGCGAGGCAAGCTGGTTTCTTCGAATAACGCGACGTATGGGCATGATGCTCTTCGGCCTGGAATTGTTGTTGGCCCTATCGGTCTATCTGCAGGCCTTTTTCCAGATCGGTCGTTCATGGTGGTGGTATGAAACGCTGCTTTGTTTTTCGCTATCGTTCGGACTGATCGCCCTGTGCTGTTTCTTCTTTGGCAAAACATCTCGGATAATGCTGTGGATCGCGCCGCAATCGTATGCCGCTTACCTGGTGCACATTTTCGTGATATTGGGATTGTAATACCACTTCGATCGGGTACCGATGGGCGGCGGAACGGGAAAATTTCTTTTTGTCGGAGTGATGGCAAGTGCACTCGTATGAGGTCATCTATTTTTGCACCGCATTCCGGGTGTCGGACGCATTGTTTGCCCGCTTTTTGCCGAGTCGGTTTGGGACTGCCTACCTTTTGGGCGGCTTTCCTTCTTCGAGCCATTCTTTTTACCTGGAATATCTGCTTTCCCGGCCGGCCGTTCATCGAAGAAATAGGCTTTCTGCCGCCGTTTCTCCTCCTGCGAACGGGCGACGTAGACTTTTTCATGTGTATAGGGGTTCTCCCCGGTGTAGAACATCACCGACGAGAGGGTCATCGGCGTCGGGGTGAGATCCTGTACCTGTTCGAGGTTGAAATGGAGCTTGCCGAGTACTTTCGCCGACAGCGAGCGCATGTCACGTTCGGTGCAGCCCGGGTGTGACGAGATAAAGTAAGGGATCAGTTGGTAGGGCAGCCCCTCGCGGCGGCAGATATGCTGGAAATCGGCGTTCAGTTGCTCGAAAAGTGCGAACGGAGGCTTGCGCATCAGTTTCAGCACGGCATCTTCGGTGTGTTCGGGGGCGACCTTCAGGCGTCCCGAGGTGTGGTGTTTCACGACCGTGGCGAGGTAAGGGCTGTCGTCGAACAGGTCGTAACGGATGCCGCTGCCGACAAAGGCCTTCTTGATGCCCTTCACGGCTCGGATCTTTTCGTACAAAGCCAACAGAGGCCGGTGGTCGTTGTCCAGATTTGGGCACATCTTCGGGTGCAGGCACGACGGACGGCGGCACCTGCGGCACAATTCCTTGTCGCGGCCGCCCATGCGGTACATGTTGGCCGAAGGTGCACCGACGTCCGAGAGGTAACCCCTGAAGCCGGGCATCGAGGCGATCCGCCGCACCTCGTCGAGGATCGAGCGCTCGCTGCGCGAGTTGATGAATTTGCCCTGGTGAGCCGATATGGTGCAGAACGAACAGCCACCGAAGCATCCCCGGTGGATGTTGACCGAGTGCTTGATCATCTCCCAGGCCGGGATGTCTCCTTTGCCGTTATAGCGCGGGTGCGGTGCCCGTTCGTAAGGCAGGTCGAACGAGTGGTCGAGCTCTTCGGTCGTGAGCGTCGTGTTGGGCGGCGTGACGACCACATAGCGGTCGCCGACGGCCTCGACCAGCGTCGCTGTCGGTTCCATCAGGTTGCTCTGTGTCTCGATGACCGTGAAATTCTCCCCGAAAGCCCGTTTGTCGCGCGCACACTCCTCGTAGGAGTGCAGCCGGATCGTCTTCGCCGGGTCGAGCCGCTCCACGTAATCTTTGCCGGCCATGAACGCCACCTGCCGCAGTTTGCGCAGCAACTTGGCATTGTATCCGTTGCGCAGTGCCCGGGCGACCTGCTGTACGACCCGTTCGCCCATGCCGTAGATCAGCAGGTCGGCGCCGCTTTCGGCCAGCACCGAAGGCTTGAGCGAATCGCTCCAGTAGTCGTAGTGCGTCAGCCGCCGCAGCGAGGCTTCGATTCCCCCGACTACTACCGGGACGTGCGGGAACAATCGCTTGACGATTCGCGTGTAGACTGTTACGGCATAGTCGGGCCGAAACCCCGCTTTGCCGCCGGGCGTATAGGCGTCGTTGCTCCTGAGGCGGATGTTGGCCGTGTAGTGGTTGACCATCGAATCCATCGACCCGGCCGTGATGCCGAAGAAGAGCCTCGGCGTACCCAACTTGGTGAAGTCGCGCAGGTCGTCCCGCCAGTTGGGCTGCGGCACGATGGCCACGCGGTAGCCTTCGGCTTCGAGCAGGCGGCCGATCACTGCCGCGCCGAATGCCGGATGGTCGATGTAGGCGTCGCCCGAAAAGAGGATGACGTCCAACTGCTCCCACCCGCGTGCGCGGACTTCCTTTGTCGTGGTCGGTAAAAACAAGGTACGGTGAGTTTTTTTGTTTCGTCCCGGAATAATTCCGGTCTGTATCGTGTGTTTGAGGGGTGCGGGCCGGCCGCTTTATGCTTGGGGGTTGCCGTTTTGGGTGTCCGCAGATGCGAGCCGCCGTATTGCCGTAAGTCAGTCCGCTGCCGTGCCGTTTATCCGTTATCCGTCTCTTTCGATGCCGCTGCGTAGGTTTCCCATTTGCCGAGCAGCGCACGGAAATCGGCGGGCAGTTCGCTCTCGAAATATACCGTTTCGCGGGTCGTCGGGTGTACGAACCCGAGTGACCGCGCGTGTAGTGCATGGCGGGGTAGCACGGCGAAGCAGTTTTCGACGAATTGCCTGTATTTCGAGAAGGTCGTGCCCTTCAGGATGCGGTCGCCGCCATAGCGTTCGTCGTTGAAGAGCGGATGTCCCTGCCACGACATGTGGACGCGTATCTGGTGCGTGCGGCCCGTTTCGAGCCGGCATTCGACCAGCGTCACATAGCCGTAACGTTTCAGCACCCGCCAGTGGGTCACGGCGTGCTTGCCGTCCGACCCGTCTTCGAATACGAACATCTTCTGCCGGTCGCGGGGGCTGCGGCCGATGTTGCCCGTGATCGTCCCCTCGTCCTGGTCGAAATTGCCCCACACGAGTGCCACATAACGGCGCTGGATCGTATGGTCGAAGAATTGCTTGGCCAGCCGTGCGTGCGCCTGTTCGTTCTTGGCCACCACGAGCAGCCCCGACGTGTTCTTATCGATGCGGTGCACCAGCCCGGCGCGCATGTCGCCCTCCTGGAACAGGGGCAGGTTGCGCAGGTGGTACGTGAGTGCGTTTACGAGCGTACCGCTGTAATTTCCGTGCCCGGGATGCACCACCAGCCCGGCGGGCTTGTTGACGATCAGCAGGTCGTCGTCCTCGTAGGGGATTTCGAGCGGGATATCTTCGGGGATGATCTCCACTTCGCGCCGCGGGTAGGGCATCACGATCTGAATACGGTCGAGCGGCTTGACCTTGTAGCTCGATTTCGCGGGCTTGCCGTTCACGAGGATGTTGCCGCAGTCGGCAGCCGCCTGGATACGGTTGCGCGAGCATTTCTCCATGCGTACGGTCAGGAACTTGTCCAGCCGCAGCGGGGTTTGCCCCTTGTCGGCTACGACCGCAAAGTGCTCATACAGCCCGGCTCCCTCGCCGTCCTCTTCCGTGGCTTCCGATCCCTGGTCGAGTTCGGGATCCTCCTCTATGTAGCGTTCGTCGGCCATCAGTCGAAAAATCCTTCGTCGTTTCCGGCTGCCGCAGGCTCGTCGGCCGGCTGTTCCTCTGCGGAGCCTGCCGCCGCCCGTTCGAACTCCGCCTGAGCCAGCGAATCCGCATGTTCGCGTTCGGATTGCAATCGCTCTTCGGCCGCCTCCTTCGCCTGCTTTTCGGCTATGGCGCGGTATTGGGCGAGTTTCTTCTCGTCGAGCGTCAGCCTGAGGTCGACGCGCGAGCCCAGCCCGGCGCTCCGCTCGGCCGTGGGATGCTGGATATAGACGCGGGCATCCTTCTGGTTCAGGAGGTTGATCCCTTCGTCGAAATCCACCTTGCCGACGTTGAGCCCCAGTTCCCACAGGCGGCCCTTGGCCTCCTTGAGTGGGAACCCGACCAGACGCGGTACGACCGTCGTGCCGTAGCCGCCTTCGACACCCACATAGAGCGTCACGCCCGAGCCCAGTTCGGCCTCGATCTTGCTCGTCGCCGCTACGGGGCGGCCGTCGCAGTATTCGTCCAGTACGTAGTTGGTCGCCATGTCGGCGCGGTAGACCAGCTCGTCGATCTCCAGCCCCGCGATCTCCAGCATGTTCTTGGCCTGCCGCAGCGAACGTCCCGCCACGTAGGGCACGGGCACCATCTTCTGCCGGAACGAGTTGATCGTGATATAGACCGTACGTCCGGGTTTGACCTCCACGCCGCCTTCGGGCAGCTGGTCGAGGACGATGCCGCCTTCGTAGACCGGCACGAACAGCGAGTCGTTGATATGCAGTTCGAGATCGTATTTGCGGGCCGTGCGCTGCGCGTCGTCGAGCTTCACGCCCGAAAAGTCGGGCACGATGCGGCGGGCGCCGTGGCGCGTGCCGACCTGCATGACGAAGTGCGCCGTGACGGCCATTGCCAGAATGATCGCCGCTATCAGCACGAAGTTGTATGCCAGCTTGTTCTGCCGCAGTTTCTTCCAGTAATATGTCAGTTTCTCCATTTTCGCGGGAGTTGTGTTTTGTGTCCGTCTGTTTTCTCCGGGCGGGGCGGACTGTTCCTACCGGTCCGGAAGTTCGTTGTAAAACGTGTCGCGCTCCACGGCGCGGCAGCCTGCCGCCCGGACGATGCGCCGCATCTCCTCGACGCTCATCGAGGGGCGCCGGTCGTCGGCCCCGGCCATCGAGTAGATTTTCGTCGTGTCGTCGATCGTGCCGTCTATGTCGTCTGCGCCGAAGGCCAGCGCCAGTTCGGTCGTCGCCTTGCCGTACATCACCCAGTAAGCCTTGATGTGGGGCACGTTGTCCAGATAGATGCGGCTCATGGCCAGCATCCGCAGGTCTTCGATCACCGATACCTCGCCGATCTCCGACATCGGGTTGCCGAAATTGCGGTATTTGAGCGGGATGAAGGCGTTGAACCCGCCTGTGAGGTCTTGCAGTTCCCTGAGGCGCCGCAGGTGGTCGATGCGGTGGCGGAGTTCCTCGACATGCCCGTAGAGGATCGTGGCGTTGGTCGGGATGCCGAGCCGGTGGGCCGTTTCGTGCACTTCGAGCCATTCGTCCGTCGATCCCTTGTCGGGGCAGATGCGGCTGCGGATCTCTTGGTCGAAAATCTCCGCGCCGCCGCCCGGAATGGCCTCCATTCCGGCCTCTTTGAGCCGCCGCAGGCCCTCCTCGACCGAGAGTCCCGCCTTGCGGATCATGTACGACAGCTCGATCGCCGTGAAAGCCTTGACCGCCGCTTCGGGCAGTATCGCCTTGACGCGGCGGATCATGTCGATATAGTATTCCAGTCCGTGGTCGGGGTGTACGCCGCCCACGATATGGACCTCGGTGATGCCTTTGCCCTGCCGGCCGCGGGCGATCTGCTCGATCTCCTCCATCGTGTAGTCCCACGCTTCGGGGCTTCCGGCCGGACGGCGGTAGGAGCAGAAACGGCAGTTGAAGACGCAGCGGTTCGTCGGCTCGATGTGGAAATTGCGGTTGAAGTAGACCTTGTCGCCGCTCACGCGCCGCTTGCGCTCCGTCGCCAGCTCGCCCAGCAGCCACAGGGGGGCTTCGCGCCAGAGCCGTGCGGCTTCGGCGTCGCCGATACGCGCTCCGCGGCGTACTTCGGCGGCTATGTCGTCGATCTGCTGCATCTTATTTGGGGGCTTTCCGGTAGAGGTAGACGGCGATGAATAGGTAGATGATGTTCGGCAGCCAGACGGCCAGTCCGGGCGGCAGCGTGCCGCTCTTGGCGAACTCCTCGAAGAAACGGTTGAACAGGATGTACGAGAAGCAGAGGCCGGTGCCGATTCCGATGTGGAGTCCCGTTCCGCCGCGCACCTTGCGCGACGAGAGCGACACGCCGATCAGCGTCAGGATGAAGGTCGAGAGCGGATAGGCGAAGCGGGCGTGTTTCTCGACCTCGATGATGTTGATGGCGTCGGAACCTTTGGCCCGCTGCTGGTCGAGGAATTCGTTCAGCTCCGTGATGTTCATCGTCTGTATCAGGTCGTTGATCTCGCCCAGCTCGGTCACTTCGAGGTTGATGAGCGTGTCGAGGTTGCGGAACTGCTCGAATTTTTCGACGCCCAGCGAGTCGAATTCGCGTTTGGTGTAGCGCGGCGCGGTCCAGCGTTTGGTTTCGGGGTTGAACTTCACGTCGGACGCTTCGAGCGAGCGGGTCATCGTGCCGCTGTAGTAGTGTTCCAGCGCGAGGAACGACGCCTGCTGCGATGCGTCATTGTAGCCGCGGATGTAGGCGAACGTGCCCGGCTCGATCTGCCGGTAGATATGGCGGTTGAACTTGTTGTTCTGCTTGCGCTTGATGTACTGCGATTCGAAATTGACGATGTGTCGCTGCGAAATGGGGATCAGCCAGAGGTTGAGCGTCAGCGACAGGCTGCCGATGATCAGCGCGCCGAGGAAGTAGGGCCACATCAGGCGGCGGAACGACATGCCGCCCGAAAGCATCGCCACGATTTCGGTCTGGTAGGCCATCTTCGAAGTGAAGAAGATGCAGGCGATGAAGGTGAACAGACCGCTGAACTGGTTGATGAAGAAGGGGATGAAGTTCAGGTAGTAGTCGAAGATGACGTCCCGCAGCGGGGCGTGCAGCTCCGTGAAGTCGTCGATCTTCTCCACATAGTCGAACAGCACCACGACGATGATGATCATCGCGATGGCGAAGAAGTAGGTCGCAAGGAACTTGCCGAGTATGTAGCGGTCTAAGATCTTAAACCCCGGAAATCGCAGTTTCATACGCTTTTATAGTCTTCGTGTCAGTTTTGCGACCATCGCATCCTTCCACGGCTTGAAATCCCCGGCGGCGATATGTTCGCGCGCCATCCCCACCAGCCGCAGGTAAAAGGCGATGTTGTGCAGCGAGGCGATCTGCGCCGCCAGCATTTCGCCGCACGTCACCAAATGGTGCAGGTAGGCCTTCGTGTAGAGCGTATCGACGAACGCCGTGCCTTCGGGGTCGATCGGCGAAAAGTCGTCCTCCCACTTCTTGTTGCGGATGTTGATGACCCCTTCGGCCGTGAACAGCTGCCCGTTGCGGCCGTTGCGCGTGGGCATCACGCAGTCGAACATGTCCACGCCGCGCTCGATCGCTTCGAGGATGTTGACCGGCGTGCCGACGCCCATCAGATAACGCGGCCGCTCCTCCGGCAGTATGGCGTTCACCACTTCGATCATTTCGTACATCACGTCGGTCGGCTCTCCGACCGCAAGACCGCCGATGGCGTATCCGTCGGCGTCGTACTGCTTCACGTTCTCGGCCGCGTGCGCCCTCAGGTCGGGATAGGTGCACCCCTGCACGATCGGGAACAGCGCCTGATAATGCCCGTATTTGGGTTCGGTCTGATGGTAGCGGTTGAAACAGCGCTCCAGCCACCGCTCGGTGAGCGCCAGCGACTTGGCGGCGTATTCGCGCGGTGCGTCGCCCGGAGGGCACTCGTCGAAGGCCATCATGATGTCGGCGCCGATCGTGCGCTCGGTGTCCATCACGCTTTCGGGGGTGAAGAGGTGTTTCGATCCGTCGATGTGCGAACGGAAGTGACACCCCTCCTCCTTGAGCTTGCGGCATGCCGCAAGCGAGAAGACCTGAAATCCGCCGCTGTCAGTCAGCATCGGGCCTTCCCACGTCGAGAAACGGTGCACGCCGCCGGCCTTTTCGATGATCTCCATGCCGGGCCGCATGTAGAGGTGGTAGGTGTTGGCCAGAATGATCTGCGCACGGGCTTCGTCGCGCACGTCGCGGTGGAAAATGCCCTTGACCGTCGCCGCCGTGCCCACGGGCATGAAAATCGGGGTGCGGATGACGCCGTGGTCGGTCGTCAGCTCGCCTGCGCGGGCTTTGGTCGCCGGATCCTTATGCTGTAATGTAAACTTCATGCTCATATATTCGGCAAAAATACATAAAATAATCTGATTTGGGAATTCTGAATTCTAAATTGTTTTGTACCTTTGCGCATATTTCGCCTGTATGCAATTTTTCGATACGCTTCTGACATGTTACGGCTGGGAAGGCATCGCCCTTGCGGGGGCCGTGCTGGCCATGTTCGGCGTGCAGCTGTACTACTATATTTTCGTTTACGGCCGGATTCCCGGCTACAAGAACAACCGCCGCAGCGCGGTGCTCGACGCCGAACCTCCGGTGTCGGTGGTCGTGCCGCTCTTCTCGGAGGATTATTCGTTCGTCGAGGAGCGTCTGCCGCTGATGCTGGCCCAGAGCTACCCCGACTTCGAGGTGGTGATCGTCTACGTGGGCCACGACTCCGATTTCTACGAGGACCTCGTGCGGCTCAAACAGTCGTTCCCGCAGATCGTGACGACCAAGATCCACCTCGACCCGCGCTTCCCGATTTCGCGCAAGATGGCGCTCAACGTCGGCATCAAGTCGGCGCACCACGAGCATATGGTCTTCACTTCGACCGACGCCTGCCCGCAGACCGACCGCTGGCTGTCGCTCATGGCCAAGGGCTTCACGCGGGGCGAGATCGTCGTGGGCTACTGCGGCGTGGAGCGCAAAAAGGGCTTTTCGAACTACATGATGCGCGCTTGGCGCATGATGCACTCGGCCGACTGGCTCGCCCGCGCCGTGCGGCGCCGCGCCTATCGGGGCACGCTCCACAACTTCGGGTTCACCAAGCGCATCTACTTCGGAGCCAACGGCTTCAGCCACCTCAATATGAACATCGGCGAGGACGACCTCTTCATGCAGAAGGTCATGACGCGCGACAACGTGAGCGTCATCCTCTCGCCACGGGCTTCGCTGCGCGAAAAGACGTGGGGCGGCATGGGCTGGTGGATGAGCCAGCTGCGCTATTACGGCTCGGCGTTCCGCTTCTATCCGCAGACGGTCCGCAACTATATCCAGTGGGAGCTGGGATCGCGCTCGCTCTTCTTCCTGACGGTCGTCTGTGCGGCTGCGGTGATGCCGTTCGAGTTCAAGATCGCGGCGCTGGCCCTGCTGGTGATCCGCTTTCTGATCGTGGCGATCGAGGTGCGGCGCATCGCGCGCCGTCTGGGCGAATCGGGCATGATGGGCCGCTATTTCGTCTACGACCTGCTGAGTCCGCTCTGGGCCTTGGCGCTGAGCGTGATGCTGATGCGCAAAGACGACCGCGTATGGAGATAGCCGACTATATCGTCGCCGAGGACCGGCGGCTGGTGGAACTGGTGCTCGAAGGCGACGATACGGCCTTCGAATACCTTTTCAACCGCTACCGCGACGCTATCCACCGGTTGTTCGTGCAGCGGCTGGGCGGGGTGAACGACGCCGACGACCTGCTGCAGGAGACCTTCATCAAGGTTTATATCAACCTGCACCGCTACAGCACCGACTATACCTTCGGACAGTGGGTCTACACCATCGCCCGCAATACGTTCATCGACTTCGTGCGCCGCCGTCAGGACGACCTGTCGATCGACGAGCGTTTCTCGTCGCCCCCCTCGACGGCCCCGACCCCTGAGGAGAGCGTCATCAGCCTCCAGCAGCGGACCCAGATCGAGCATTACCTCGAACGGCTGACGCCGCGTTACCGGACGCTGATCGTCATGCGCTTCTTCGACGAATACTCCTACGAGGAGATCGCCGCCAAGCTCACCCTGCCGCTGGGCACCGTCAAGACGCAGATCCACCGCGCCCGCGAGCAGATGTGCAAACTGATCGCGCAGGGCGACGACCGATGACACGATTTAAGGATTAAAAGTCAAGATTTGGAACTGATTCTCAAATATTTCCCCGAACTCACCGACTGCCAGCGGCAGCGGTTTGCGGCGCTGTACGACCTTTACGCCGACTGGAACGCGAAGATCAACGTCGTCTCGCGCAAGGATTTCGACCAGCTGTACCTGCGTCACGTGCTCCACTCGCTGGCTATTGCCAAGGTCTGCGCGTTCGACGCCGGGGCGCGCATTCTCGACGTCGGCTGCGGCGGCGGCTTTCCGTCGGTTCCGCTGGCGATCCTCTTCCCCGAAGCGCGTTTCACGGCCGTCGATTCCATCCGCAAGAAGATCGCCGTCGTCGAAGGCGTGACCGCGGGACTGGGTCTGCGGAATCTGGAACCCCGCTGCGCGCGTGCCGAAACGCTTCCGGAACGCTACGATTACGTCGTTTCGCGCGCCGTGACGGCCATGTCCGAATTCGTGAACTGGGTCTGGAACCGCCTCGAACGCGGACAGCGCGGCACCCTGCCCAACGGCATTCTCTACCTCAAGGGGGGCGATCTGGCCGAAGAGCTGGCGCTGACCGGCAAACGGTGGGATGTCTACGACATTGCGCGCTTCTTCGAAGAGGAGTTCTTCGAGACCAAGAAAGTGGTCTATACGCCCAAGAAATAACGATTGCGGCAATTTGCGGACGCCGCTATTCCTGCGGCTCCTCCGGATAGGTTATCCCCGCGAAAAATTTCTCAAGTGAGATATTGTAAAATTTGCAGAATTTGGCGATAGACTCCAAAGAGGGGAATCTTACTTTGTTTTCATAGCCGGAAATACCCAAACCCGTATTGTGCAGAACATACTCTTTCGTATGATTGTGCTGTTCCCGGATTTCCGTTAATCGTCGGGCAATCAAATCTACCAATATGGGGTTTGTGGGCTGCATTCGACTTTAAAATTTAACAAAAGAATATGCCGCCCAAAATTTTTAGCAATATCATATGATGTTGTTTGGTTTTTTTACTTATATTTGTTGCGTGAAACAATAAAAACTAATTACAGAAATTATGCTAACTTTGCCGTACTATTACGGTAAAGTGACATAATACAGAGGTTAAGACGAACCTTTACGCATACTGGTAAACTTGCAAACTGCTATATTCCAAACGGATATGGCAGGTTTATGGAGTAGTGTAAATGTTGTCTGAAACCCAATGTCATGCCTGCGGCTTCGGCCGTGGGCGGCTTGGGCGTAAGGGCAATTTTACTCCACGGCATTGCAAGGCCATCCAGTAGAAATTGTACCTGCGCCCTTGCTTTTTTTCGGCGGGGCCGGGTCGGAAGGCATATAAACTGATTTCAACCCCGGCGCAATGTCACGAGCAATCTGTTGTAAGGCGAATGTATTATCCGGCGGCCGGCGGTCGCCGGGCGTTGCCGTGCCGTTTGCCGGGGTTGATTCCATAAGGACGGGCGGCGCGGCCCTGCGATCTGGTGAGCGGCACGATGAAATCCCGCATCGCTTCGTCCTTTTTCTGTTACAGCCGGGTGCGGGCTGCCGAAATGAATTCTTCATATATCTGATGAGTTGCGTCACGGAGTTGTTTCGGTCCTGCATCCGGCTTTTTATTCGGCAAAGAGGGCGGTTATTCGGAATATTGATTATCTTTGTGTCATGATTAAGATCCTCCATAAATCGGATTCGGTGTTGTAAACGATTCGTACCCGCCGTACGGATCGTCCTTTCGTTCGCTCCCGGACTCTCTCCGGGGGTAATTTTCATGTAATTGGTTCAGTTTTTTTAATCTGCGTACGACGATAAAGGCATTGCCATGCCTTTGCGTGTACGCCGCAATACTTCAAGACAATGAGTAACGAAAATAACGCCATTCACGGATTTGACGTCAATCTGATCTGCGATTTTTTCCTGAATACCGAACGGCAGGGACCGGGAAGTCCCGAAGTGACCCTCAAGGCGCTGAGTTTCATCGACAACCTGACCGACGAATCCCTGATCGCCGACCTCGGCTGCGGGACGGGCGGTCAGACGATGACGCTGGCCCGGCATGCGCCGGGACGTATTACGGGTCTCGACTTCTTCCCGGGATTCATCGACCGGTTCAACGCCGACGCCCGGAGACTGCACCTCGCCGACCGGGTGAAGGGCGTCGTCGGTTCGATGGACGCCCTGCCTTTCCGCGCCGGGGAGCTGGATCTGATCTGGTCCGAGGGGGCGATTTACAACATCGGCTTCGAGCGGGGCCTGAACGAGTGGCGCGAATACCTGAAGCCGGGCGGCTATCTCGCGGTCTCCGAAAGCGTGTGGTTTACCGACGAACGTCCGACGGAAATCCATGATTTCTGGGTAGACGCCTATCCTGAGATAGATACGATACCCAACAAGGTGGCCCAGATCCATCGGGCGGGGTATCTTCCGGTCGCGGCCTTCGTCCTGCCGGAGACCTGCTGGATGGAACACTATTTCGCGCCGCTGGCCAAGGCGCGGGAGCTGTTCGCGGCGAAATATCCGGGGGACAGCACCGCCGAAGGGCTGATGGCGTTCCAGCGTTATGAGGAAGAGCTGTACCGCAAGTACAATGAGTTCTACGGGTACGTCTTTTTCATTGCGAGAAAGCCGAATCCGCGCCGGACGCTGTGTCCCGGTCCTATGTCGAATCCCGGTTCGACGTCGTGTCCCGGTCCGGCGGCGGTTACCTGCGCTTCGAGCCGTCGATGATCTTCTGGACGCTCTCCATGAACTCCTTCGGAGCCGATGCGCCTTGTATGCGTCCCAGCAGCTCGCCCTGCGTGTCGAAGACCAGATAGAGCGGAATGGCTCCGCTGCCGTAACGCTTCATCAGCTCCTTGCCCGTGGGTTTGTCGGTGTCGTATTTGGCCGCGACGAAACGCTGCTGCATGAAGTCGCCGACGTCCTTGCGCGAGAAGACTTCGCGTTCCATCATCCGGCAGGGCGGGCACCACGAGGCGTAGAGGTCGATGAAGACCAGCTTGCCGCTCTTGATCGCCATTTCGCGCACGGCGTCCGTCGATTTGGTTTCGAATTTTACCTGTCCCTGCGCCGCACCCGCTCCGAGTGCTAGCAACAGGACGAAGATCAGTTTTTTCATGGCATCTTGTTTTACGGCTAACGTGCAAGAACCGTGCTCTATTGCCCGTCCTCCGCCGCCGCGGTGCTCAGCAGTCCGCAGGCGGCCTGAATATCCTCGCCCCTCGAAGCGCGGATCGTGGTCTGTATCCCCTTCGCCGTCAGCGTGTCGCGGAAGCGGATCATCGCCTCGTCGTCGGGCGAGAAGTAGGGCGATCCGGGGATTTTGTGGAACCGGATCAGGTTGATGCGGCACTTGATGCCGTCCAGCAGGCGGCACAGCTCGCGGATATGCCGCGGCGAGTCGTTCAGGCCGCTCATCACGATATATTCGAACGACACGCGCCGCTGGTGGGTGAAGTCGTACCGGCGCAGGATGGCCGCGACTTCGGCGATCGGCCATGCCCGTTCGACCGGCATGATTGCGGCCCGCTCCTCGTGAAACGGGTTGTGCAGACTTACGGCCAGATGCACTGTCGTCGCGTCGAGAAACCGCTGCAGTTCGGGCGCTACGCCCGCCGTGGAGAGGGTGATGCGCGTCGGCGACCAGCCGAAGCCCCACTCCGAAGTCATGATTTCGAGCGCCCGCAGTACGTTGTCCGTATTGTCGAGCGGTTCGCCCATGCCCATGAAGACCACGTTCGTCAGACTGTCGCGTTCGGGCAGCGAGACGATCTGGTTGAGGATTTCGGCCGTCGTCAGCGAGTGTTGCAGCCCCTGCCGTCCCGTCGCGCAGAATTTGCATCCCATGCGGCATCCGGCCTGCGACGAGACGCACAACGTGGCCCGTTCGCCGTCGGGAATGTAGGCCGATTCGATCCATGCGCCCTGCTGCGTGCGGTAGAGGTACTTTTTCGTTCCGTCGGCCGATTCGGTGATCCGCGCGGGCGGGGTGAATGCGGGGCGGAAGCGTTCGGCCAGCTTCGCGCGGTGCGCCGCGGCGATGTCGCTCATCCGCATCGGGTCCTCGACGTGTTTCGCATAGAGCCAGCGGGCCAGCTGTTTCGCGGCGAAGCGCGGCATTCCCAACTCGGCGCACACGGCGGCGAGCTGCTCCGGGGTCTTCCCGTATAACGTTTCCGAAAGGGCCATTTTTTTCGTCTCCTGCGAGCTGTTTTCCGGCACAAAAGTAGGCAAAAAATAAAGATTTTTGTGCGGGATGGCGCATTTTTGAATTTTTATCCATATATTTGTGGTGCATAGCATGCCTGTGCGTGATTTTTGACTTTGCCGAACAATTAAAATTCAAATAAATGGAAATTAAGAAATCACCCAAAGCAGACCTTCAGAACAAGCGGGGTCTTTTGCTTGAAATCGGCCTTGTAGTGGCTCTCGCGCTGGTTATCGCCGCTTTTGCCTACACGCCGAAGGAACACCGTATCGAGAAAGTGGACCTGAACTACGGTCCGGTCGAAGAGGAGATTACCGAGATTACCCGTCAGGACCAGAAGCCGCCCGAACCTCCCAAGAAGGTCGAGGTGAAGGTGATCGCCGACCTGCTGCAGGTGGTGACCAACGACACGAAGATCACGACCGAAGTGGACTTCGCCGAGTTCGACGAGAATACCGAGGTGATTCAGCAGGTGGAGGTTGTCGAGGAGACTATCGAGGACGACCAGCCGTTCCTGATCGCCGAGACCATGCCCTCGTTTCAGGGCGGCGACCTCAATACCTTCCGCAACTGGGTTCAGCAGAACGTCAAGTTCCCGCAGATCGCCCTTGAGAACGGTATTCAGGGCCGCGTGGTGCTTTCGTTCGTGATCGAGAAGGACGGCCGTCTGACCAATATTCAGGTGCTCCAGACCCCCGACCGTTCGCTTTCGGAAGAGGCGATCCGCGTGCTGAACAAGTCGCCGAAGTGGAGCCCTGGAAAACAGCGTAATCAGGTTGTACGTGTGAAGTATACCCTGCCCGTTGATTTCCGCGTGCAGAACTAACCGGATGAAAGGGCTTCGGCGTGACCGGAGTGCTCCGTGACAATAAATAGGGTATCCTGCTTCCGGCGGATACCCTTATTTGTAGCATAGTGTTTGCTCCCCTCCGGGGTGTGCGGCGCCGGATTCCGGAGCGCGGCGCATGTGTAACGTTAAAATTTGAAAAACGAATTGGAAGAAAATAAGAACAAGACTCCGAATGCCGGGACGGCTTCCGACGGCCGGGAACGTGCCGTACTGGTCGCCGTCGTGCGTGACGATCAGGACCCCCGGCAGGCTGCCGAATTCCTCGACGAACTGGAGTTTCTGGCCGAGACGGCCGATATCGAGAGCGTGAAGCGCTTCACGCAGCGGCTTCCGCAGCCTTCGTCCCGTATTTACGTCGGTCCCGGCAAACTGGAGGAGATCGCCGGCTACTGCAAGGAGCAGGAGATCGACGTGGTGATTTTCGACGACGAACTCTCACCGTCGCAGACGCGCAATATCGAAAAGGCGATGCCGTGCCGCATCCTCGACCGTACGCGCCTGATTCTAGATATTTTCATGTCGCGGGCGCAGACCGCCTATGCCAAGACGCAGGTGCAGCTGGCCAATTACGAGTACATGCTGCCCCGGCTTTCGGGTATGTGGACCCACCTCGAACGGCAGCGGGGCGGCACGGGAACCCGCGGCGGCGCGGGCGAACGCGAAATCGAGACCGACCGCCGTATCATCCGCAACCGGATCGCCAAACTCAAGGAGGACCTGCGGAAAATCGACCGTCAGATGGCGGTCCAGCGTTCCAACCGCGGTTCGATGGTCCGCGTTGCGCTGGTGGGCTATACCAACGTCGGCAAATCGACGCTGATGAACCTGATTTCGAAGAGCGAGGTTTTTGCCGAGAACAAGCTCTTCGCCACGCTCGACACCACGGTCCGCAAGGTGGTCTTCGACAACCTGCCGTTCCTGCTTTCGGATACGGTCGGTTTCATCCGCAAACTGCCGACCGAGTTGATCGAGTCGTTCAAATCGACGCTCGACGAGGTGCGCGAGGCCGATCTGCTGGTGCATGTGGTCGATATTTCGCATCCGCAGTTCGAAGAGCAGATCGACGTGGTGAAGCAGACGCTTCAGGACATCGGCGCCGGCGACAAGCCCGTCTATCTGGTCTTCAACAAGGTCGATGCCTACACCTATGTCAAGAAAGACGAGGACGACCTCACGCCCGCCACGCGTGAGAATCTTTCGCTCGACGACCTGAAGAAGAGCTGGATCGCCCGTACCAATACGCCCTGCATCTTCCTTTCGGCCCGGATGAAGACCAATGTCGAGAAGTTCCGCACGGATCTTTACGGCATGGTGCGCGAGATCCATGCCGGACGCTATCCGTTCAATAATTTCCTCTATTGACCACCAAACCTCATACCCATATGACCTTGCATACTCTGAACAGTCAGAACACCGTTCTCAACAAATTCATCGCGCAGATCCGCGACAAGTCGATCCAGACCGACTCGATGCGTTTCCGCCGCAATCTCGAGCGTATCGGCGAAATCACGGCGTACGAGATTTCGAAAGAGCTGTCCTATACGCCCCGCGTGGTCGAGACTCCGCTGGGCGAAGCGACCGTCGAGACGATCGACGACCGGATCGTCGTGGCGACGATTCTGCGGGCCGGTCTTCCCTACCATCAGGGTTTTCTGAATTACTTCGACGATGCGGAGAACGCGTTTGTTTCGGCCTACCGTAAAAGTACGAAAGACGGTAAGTTCACCGTTAAGGTGGAGTATATTTCGTGCGGCGACCTCGAAGACAAGGTCCTGCTGCTGGTCGATCCGATGCTGGCGACCGGCTCTTCGCTCGTGCTGGCCTACAATGCGTTGTGCGAAAAGGGCGGCACGCCCAAATATACGCATGTCGCGGCCGTCATCGCCAGCGAGCAGGGCATCGACTACGTGAGTAAGAACATGCCGCGTCAGGCCACGACGATTTGGGCCGCGGCCGTCGATGAGGAGCTGACTTCGCGTTCCTACATCGTTCCGGGCATCGGAGACGCCGGCGATCTGGCCTACGGCGAGAAGATTTAGGGAGTGCCCGGTATGCGGTTTTCCGGGCCGGGCGTTTTTTGAGGGTGATTTGCGGCTGGAACGCTCCTTCCGATGAACGGTTCCCGGTCTGGACGATTCCGGCGGATGGGTTCCCTTTCTGGCAGGACGGCTTCCCGGACCGGATTTTTCGGGCGGAGGACTTTTCCGCAGGACGATTTCCCGGATCGAACGGTTCCGGACCGGATTTCACGGCGGCGGAATCTCCTTAGGACGGGGGATTGCGGTTGCAGGATGCGCCGCGACGTCCTGCCCGGCTGCGGAGCGGTATCGCTCCCGGCGTATATGTGCATTATTTTGCTCGTATGGTAAAGAAGAAACTGGCTTTTGTTTTCGGGGTGTTCTGCGCGACCGTCCTGCTGATGGCGGTGCAGAAACCCGTTTTTCTGGCCTACTATGCCGCGGATGCGGCGCAGGCTTCCGCGGGGGAGTGGCTCGGCGTGGTGTGGCACGGCCTGACGCTCGACAGCACCGTCGCGGGATATGTTACCGCCCTGCCGCTGCTGCTGACGCTCGCGTCGCTCTGGGTGCGGCTTCCCGAACGGATATGGCGGCGCGTGCTGAACGTTTACTTCGTGCTGATCGCTGTCCTGACGGCCGCGATCTTCGCCGTGGACGTCGAACTGTACCGGCATTGGGGATTCCGGCTCGATTCGACGGTCCTGATCTACCTTGCTGATCCGAAGGAGGCCATGGCGAGCGTCGATTTCTGGCTCGGCGTGCGGCAGACGCTTCTGGCCGCCGCCTATGTCGCGTTGATGATCTGGACCTACCGCCGTGTGGTGGGGCTTTTCGATGGCGAACCCCTGCGCCGGCGTGCCGCATTGCCGTGGACCTTCGGCCTGCTGCTGCTTGCGGGCTGCGATTTTCTGGCGATCCGCGGCGGTACGGGGGCATCGGTCGCCAATGTCTCGAAAGTCTATTTCAGCTCGAACATGTTCCTGAATCATGCGGCGACGAATCCCGTCTTTTCGTTTCTGACGACGCTCGGCGACCATACCGACTATGCTTCGGAATACCCTTTCTTCGATGAGACAACGCGCACGGCGAAGTTCGACGCCCTGCGCGGCAACGGCCCTGCGTCCGGACCTTCGGAACGCGTGCTCACGAAGACCCGTCCCAATGTCGTGGTCGTTATTCTGGAGAGTTTCGCCCGCACGATCATGGATGCCGACGTCGACGGCCGGCCCGTCATGCCCAATATGCGGCGGTTGCGGGACGAAGGCATCTGGTTCGAGAACTTTTTCGCCAATTCGTTCCGCACCGACCGCGGTGAAGTGGCGGTGCTGAGCGGATTTCCGGCCCAGACGCGCATGTCGATCATGAAGCTTCCGGCCAAGAGCCGCAGCCTGCCGTCGCTGGCCCGGTCGCTGGCCCGCGAGGGCTACGCCACGAGTTTCGTCTACGGCGGCGATCTCAATTTCACCAATCAGGCCTCCTACATGTATGCCACGGGCTGGCAGCAGCTCGTCTGGCAGAGGGACCTGCGGTTCGATACGCCGCCCTCCGACTGGGGGTACGACGATGCGGTGATGTGCGACTGGTTCGCCGACCGCGTGATCGCGCAGAGCGGGACGGGAGAGCCGTTTCTGGCGGGACTGCTGACTCTGAGCAGCCACCGGCCGTTCGACGTGCCGTTCAGTAGGTTCGACGACAGGGAGCTGAACGCCTTCGCCTTCGCCGACGACTGCGTCGGCCGCATGATCGACAAACTCAAGGCTTCGCCCGCATGGGACGACCTGCTCGTCGTGCTGGTCGCCGACCACGGCTACCCGTGGCCGCGCAGTCTGTCCTACAACGAGCCGCTGCGCCACCGCATCCCGATGATCTGGACGGGCGGCGCCGTCGCCGGACCGCGTGTGGTCGAGGAGTACGCTTCGCAGATCGACATCTGCGCCACGATCCTCGGTCAGCTGGAGGTCGCGCACGACGATTTCGACTACAGCAAGGATATTTTCGCCCCGACCCCCCCCCGCAAGTTCGCGTACTACACCTTCAACGACGGCTTCGGCGTGGTCGATGCTTCGGGCGAAGCCGTCTGGGACGCCACGAGCGGGAAAGCGGTTTCAGAGACATCTCCCGCCCTGATGGACGTGGGCCGTACGATGCTGCAGACCACCTATACCGACATCGGAAACCGCTGACGGCCGGTAAAATACCTGAAATTAGGTATTGCGGGACCTGACATGAATCGTTAATTTTGCAGATATTGAGAATCTTATGTATAGAATTGGACGATACGATGCTGACGACCGCATGTGCGATCTGGTCTGCGACAGCTACCCCGTACTGCTTGTCATGAGCCGTTTCGGCATCGCGCTGGGCTTCGGCGACAAGACGATCGGCGAAGTCTGCCGCGACAGCGGGGTCGATACCGGGACGTTCCTGACCGTGGTCAATACGCATATCGACGGAGAAGCTCCCGATCCCGGCGCTGTTTCGGTCGGAGCGCTGGTGGGCTATCTGCGCAATTCCCACGACTATTTCCTCGATTTCCGGCTGCCGGGCATTCGCCGCAAGCTGATCGAGGCCATCGACTGCAGCCGCAACGACGTGGCCTTCGCCATCCTGCGCTTCTTCGACGAGTATGTCGCCGAGGTGCACAAGCATATGGATTACGAGGAGCACAAGGTTTTCCCCTATGTCGAAGCCCTGCTTGCCGGAGAGCGTCCCGAAGGGTATTCGATCGACGTTTTCCGCCGTCATCACGATCAGGTCGAGGCCAAGCTCGCCGAACTGAAGCGCATCATCATCCGTTATTATCCTTCGGGAAGCACCAACGAGCTGAACGGCGTGCTTTTTGACATCTTCACCTGCGAGCGCGATCTGGCTTCGCACAACGACATCGAAGACCGTCTGTTTATTCCGGCCATCAAACGGCTGGAGGAGGCCGGGGAGACTCCGGCCGACGTCCGGTCCGGGGACGGGGCGCGGAAACGGTCGTCCGGTGCGAAAGGAGGCGTCCGATGAAGGCGCTGAAACTCGCCGTCGCCGAATCTTCGGCTATACTGCGCTGCGGCATTATCGCCCTGCTGCACCGGATGCCTGCGGCGAACGTCGATATTCTCGAAATCGGGGATATCTCGCAGCTTGCCGCGCAGCTTTCGCGCCACCGGCCCGACGTGCTGATCGTCAATCCCGCATCGCTGGGACTCTGTACGCCGCAGCAGCTGCGGGCGCAGACCGGATGCGAGGGCATGCGGTGCGTCGCCCTGCAACTGGCGATGACCGACGCCGCGACGCTCGGCGCCTACGACGAGGTCCTTTCGATCTACGATTCGGAGGACTGCGTGCGCCGCAAAATCGTACAGCTGGCCGATGAGTCGCCCCGCGAGGAGCGTCAGGAGCCGCTGAGCGTCCGCGAGCGCGAAATCGTCGTCTGCATCGTCAAGGGCATGAGCAACAAGCAGATCGCCGACACGCTCTGCATTTCGACCCATACGGTCATCACGCACCGCCGCAATATCGTGGCCAAACTGCAGATACACTCCCCGGCGGGCCTGACGATCTACGCCATTGTCAACAAACTGGTCGATCTCTCGGAAATCCGGGATACGATCACCGAAATATAAACGATCATGGGACACGACCACCATCACGACCATACGGTCTCGTCGCTCAACAAGGCTTTTATCCTCGGCATCACGCTCAACGTGGCGTTCGTCGTCGTCGAATTCGCCGTCGGACTCTATTACGGGTCGATGGGACTGCTGTCCGACGCCGGGCACAACCTTTCGGATGTGGCGAGCCTGCTGCTGGCGATGCTCGCTTTCCGTCTCGCGCAGGCGCATGCCACGCCGCGCTATACCTATGGCTACAAGAAGAGTACGGTGCTTATCTCGCTGCTCAATTCGGTGATCCTGCTGATCGCCGTGGGGGTGATCGTCGCCGAGAGTATCGGCCGGATGATGCACCCGGCGCCCATCGAGGGCGGCGCGATCGCATGGACGGCGGGCGTCGGCGTGGCGATAAACGGATTCACGGCGTGGCTCTTCATGAAGGACAAGGACAAAGACCTGAACGTCAAGGGTGCATATCTCCATATGGCCGCCGATGCGTTGGTGTCGGTCGGAGTGCTGGTGTCGGGACTCGTGATCTCGTGGACGGGCTGGACGATCGTGGACCCGATTGTGGGGCTGGTCGTTGCCGCGGTGATCGTGGCTTCGGTCTGGTCGCTTACGCGCGCCAGCCTGCGGCTTTCGCTCGACGGCGTGCCCGGCGGAATCCGGGTGGACGAGCTGGAACGGATGATGACCGCCGTGCCGGGCGTCGAAGCCGTGCATCATATCCATGTCTGGGCCATCAGCACGACCGAAAACGCCCTTACGGCGCATGTCGTGCTCACGGACCTGCCCCGGCTGGAAGCGGTGAAACGGGAGCTTAAAACCCGGCTCGACGGGGCCGGCGTGCACCATGCGACGCTCGAATTCGAATCGGTCGCCGAGAACTGCTGCGATTTCAGCGACTGACGGATTCGCAGACGGCTCTGCCTTTCAAATCACCCGGCTTCGCATTCTCAAAATAAAATCCGGCCCGAAAAGGGCCGGATTTTTCATGTGAGCTTCGATGTGCCGGAACGTCATCCGCCGAAAGGTTATGCTTCAGGGTGCAGGGCCATTTCAGAGTAACGGTCCGTTTCTGGTTGCCGGATCATTTTTGGGTGCCGGACCATTTCAGGGCACCGGATCGTATCCGCTGCCGCCCCACGGGTGACAGCGCGACAGCCGTCGCAGGGTGAGCCACGAGCCTTTCAGCGGACCGTGTTTGCGCAGGGCTTCCAGCGCGTACTGCGAGCAGGTCGGCGTAAACCGGCACGACGGGGGTGTGAAAGGCGAGATGCAGAGCTGGTAGAACTTCACCAGTGCGATCAGCGGCAGGGCGCAGATACGCTTAAAGATGCTCCGCGACCGTTTCCAGAATTCGCCGGACTGCATTTGAGATCGTTTTATAGGACAACTCCTCCTTCGAAGAGTAGATCAGCGCCAGATCGAGATTGACCGGCCGGCCGTTGTGCAGCAGCAGCTTTTGCAGCCGGTAGGCCTCCTTGGTGCGGCGGCGCAGCAGGTTGCGTTTATTGGCCCTTTTATGGAACTTCTTGGGTACGGAGAACAACACCTCGGCCGAAGGTATTTCGTCGGCTTCGGCGAACCATACGTACCGGAACGGGAAGATAAAACCGCTCTCGCCGCTCTCGAACATCCGACGTACGGCGCCGAGCGAGCGGAGCCGTTCCGTACGGGGGAGCGAGCAGTCGGGCATAAGCGTATTATTTGCGGGGGTCGGCAGGACGGCGTGCGCGGCTCTTCTTGGCCAGCTTGTGCTGTTGGCTGCGGATGAACTCCTCTTTCTGCGTGTCGGTAATCAACTCGACGGGGGCTATCTCCTCGCCTTTCTGCACCTTGTTCAGGTAGATGTCGATCGCCTTGACCATCGACGGGGCTTCGGGCGTGGGGGCGTTGGCCAGTACGGTGATTCCGGCGTCGAGTGCGGCGCGCAGCGTGCCTTCGCCGAAGACAGCCACGGCGGGCAGGTTCTCCGTGCTGAATTTCTCGACCAGCGTCTTGACGTCCGACGGGGAGTAGAGCGCCAGCAGGCCGTAATCGGTCAGCGCGATGTCGTCCATGTCCGCAGCGACCGTACGGGCCAGAATAGCCGGATCGAACGACATTTTGAGCTTGGCGAGCGTTTCGGGAAGCTCAGGTTTGTGAGGTTCGCTCAGCGCCAGCAGGAACTTCTCGTCCTTGTGCTTGATGATCAGCTCGATGAACGAGGTGAACGAGCCGTCGGCAAACGAAATCTTGCGTTTGCGGTAGACGATGTATTTTTGCAGATAGAGCGCAACGGCTTCCGTCTGGCAAATGTATTTCATGGTTTCGGGCACCGTGATGCGGGCCTCTTCGCAGATGTGGAAGAAACTGTCTACCGTCGTGCGCGAAGTGAAAATTACGGCCGTGTGCGTCAGTATTTCGACCCGTTGTGCGCGGAACTCTTTCAGCGAAACGCCTACTACGCGGATAAACGGTTTATAGGCGATCTCTACTTTGTATTTCTCGGATAATTCGTAGAACGGGGACTTCTCGATAATTGCAGGCCTCGGCTGCGAAACCAATACTTTTTTTACTTTCAATTCTAACCTAATTTATGTTGTTCTTCAATCACTGAATCATCTTGCCGCAAGCAGCCCTAGGAGGCTGATTGGGAATATTTCCACGATGCAAAGGTACAAAATCCAATGCAAAATCGAAATTTTTTTGGAAAGAAACAGATTCAGTGTCTCTCTGAGATATAAGAAGACCGTTGCGAGCAACTCGATGACAATGATGCAGAACCACACGTCTCCCGTGCCCCGCGGGCACAATGCGAAGAGCAGCAGAGCGGGAATCGTGACGATGACGCCCAGCGTGAAATAGGTGCGTTTGAGCAGTATCAGCTGCGAGACGAAGGGCTGCGAGAGCGTTACGGCTCCGGCCAGCCGGACGACTCCCCGCTGGAAAAGCCCCACGCACAGACAGGCAAACGTCGCCAGCAGGCTGAGGGCCAGTACGGCGCCCTGCGGAATCGTTTCGATCAGGCTGTCCGGAATCAGCGAATCGCCGTATTTGACGGTCATGACGCCCACGAAGAGGACGCCGATGGCGGTTGCGGTGTTCAGGAAGTGCGAAAAACCGCTGCCGCCCGGATCCTCCATAAGGCGTTTGCCCGTGGCGGTGTCGTGCGATACGCGCGTCAGCAGCAGCCGTATGTCGCCCAGATTGCGGTAGAGCAGGATGGCGTAGGTTGCGGCGAGCAGCAGGACGAAGCCCTGAAAGACGGGGTTTTCGGTGAGGGACGGAGCCGGGGCCGCCGGCAGGACGCGGGCCGGAACGAGGGTCGATGCCGGACCGAATACCGCTTCAGCCGGCGCGTCGCGCCAAAGCGTGTCGGCCGTGCCCCGCAGCGGGCCTTCCAGCGAAAAGAACGGCAGCGAGTCAGCCGCCTGCGGCCCGGAATACAGCGTATCCGCCGCCAGCGAGTCCGCGCCTTGCGCCGGGGCGGGGTCGGTCGGCAGTGCGGTTCGGGGTGTGATGTTCCGGGCTGAATCGCCCGTGCCGGACAGGCCGTGTGTCGTCTCTTGGGCCGTATCGGGGGTATTCGCCGCGGTTTCTGCGGACGGATAGGCCGCAGAACGGTCCGTGCCGCGGCCATGTGCCGATGCCGATGTGTCGGCCGGAGCCTGCTGCGCAGCGGGAGCGGCGGCTTCGCGTACGGACGCGGGGCCGGGTTCCTGCATGGCGGGGAGCGGGACCGGCGCGGTATGTGTCAGCAGAGCGGTCATCCTTCGAAGATGCGTTTGAGCGTGATGCGGATCGTGGTGCCTTTGCCGATTTCCGATTCGATGACGGCGATTTTACCCTGATGGTAGTCCTCGACGATGCGGCGCGAGAGCGAAAGTCCCAGACCCCAGCCGCGGGTCTTGGTGGTGAATCCCGGTTCGAAGATGCGTTTCCAGTTGCTCTTGGGAATGCCTTTGCCCGTGTCTTTGACGTCGATCATCACGTTTTTCTCGTCCGACGAGATATGTACGTCGATCGAGCCGTGGCCCTGCAGGGCATCGAGTGAGTTTTTCATCAGGTTTTCGACGACCCATTCGAACAGTGCGGCGTTGATGTTGGCCTGCACCGGAGCAATGGCCAGTCCGTTGTAGTCGAGCGTCACGTTGCGCGGGATGCGCTTGCGGAAATACATGACCGATTCGCCCACGATTTCGTTGATATTGGCCGGCGTGAGGGGCGTCTCGGAGCCGATTTTCGAGAAGCGGTCCACGATCTTCATCAGATGCGTGAGGTCCTTGTTCATCTCCTCGACGGCTCCCTGATCCACGTCCTGCGAACGCAGGTATTCGATCCATCCCAGAAGCGACGAGGTCGGCGTGCCCAGCTGGTGGGCCGTCTCTTTGGCCAGACCGATCCATACGCGGTTCTGCTCGTCGTGTTTCGATGAGCGGAAAGCGATGAATCCCAGCATGATGAAGGCCGTGATGACCAGAATCTGCACGTACGGGAAGTAGTAGAGCGATTTGAGCAGCGCCGAGCGGCCGTAAAAGATGATGTGGTAATGGTCGTTCGACCACCAGAACCGCACCGTGCGCGGCGGATTCTCCTCCGTCAGTTTGTCGATCATCCTGCGCAGACGGTCGGGGTGGTCGATGATCTTGTCCGGAATCAGGTGCGACCGGAACACTTCGAGGTTCTCGTTGGTGATGATGAACGGGATGTTGTTGCCGTTGGAGACGATGTCCTGAATGAGCGGGTCCTCCATCGAACCGCCCATCACGTCGCGGTTGACCCGCTCCATGGCGTGCGCCCACAACGCCACGTCGTGCTGCTCCTTCTCCTTGAGCCGCTTGGCCATGTTGTTGGTGTAGAGCAGCGAGACCATGCCGAGGGCTATGCCCACGATGATAACCACCACGCGGTTGCGGAACGAGAATATGTCGCGGCGGATCTTCATGGCTGTCGGGTTATTTGCGCGGCGTGTCCTGCTCGGTGACGATGCGGGTGTATTCCGCGCCGTCGCCGAGTATCTCCGTGGCGCGCAGTACCTCCGGATCGTCTTTGAGCGAGTGTTCGATGACCCCTTCGGAGTACCCGTGGCGCATGACGATGTCGTTGTTGATCGTCTCGACGATCTCCTTGCGGTAGGTTTCCAGATTGGTCTGCGTGTCGTCCTTCAGTTCGGCTTCGACGCGGTCGAACTTCTCCTTGAGGTCTGCGAAACGGTCGTCCTCGGCGGCCTTTTTCAGCGCTTTGAGGGCGCGGCGGGTGTCCGATTCGTAGGGCACCTTCTTGTCTTTCATGAATTCGGCGAAATCGGCGTAATCCCGGTCCGTGATCGAGAAGTTGCGGATGTCGATCCGCTGATCCGGATGACGCCGCATGTAGTCGTCGCCGAAATCCTCGACGAATCCCAGCGCATAGAGCGTCATCGCGAAGCGGCTGATGTATTCGGGTTCGGTGCGGATGTCGGGCATGATGCCCCCGCCGTCGTAGACCTTGCGCCCGGCGCGGGTCCGGTACTCGGTGATGAGCGAGTCGGGTATGGCCTTTACCGAACCCTCCTGCGAGTGGGAGTAGTCGATGGCCTGAATGCAGCGGCCCGAAGGGATGTAGTATTTGGCCGTGGTGAGCTTCAGCATGGCGTTGTAGCCCAGCGGCCGCGGCGATTGCACAAGCCCCTTGCCGTAGCTGCGCTGGCCGATGACCACCGCACGGTCGAGGTCCTGCAAGGCGCCGGTCACGATCTCCGACGCCGATGCCGAATTGCCGTTGATGAGCACCGCCAGCGGCAGGTCGGGGAGGATCGGCTCCGACGAGGTGCGGTAAACCTGCCGCGAATCCTCCGTACGGCCTTTGGTGCTTACCACCTCGGTGCCTTTGGGAACGAACATGCCCAGAATCTTGATCGCCTCCTGCATGATGCCGCCGCCGTTGCTGCGGTAATCGAGGATCAGACCCTTCAGTTCTCCCCCGGTGCGCAGCTTCTCGACGGCTGCGCGCATGTCTTCGTAACACCCTTCGGTAAAGTCGCTGTGACGGATGTAACCGATGCCGTCGGCCACCCATCCCGTGTAAGGCACGCCCGGAATGGAGATGCGCTCGCGCTGCAGGGTGACGGTCTCGGTGCTGCCGTCGAGGTGCTCGACGGTCACCTTGACCTTGCTGCCCGGCTCTCCCTTGAGCCGGGAGCTGACCTGCTCGGTCGTGAAACCTTTGGCATCCTTGCCGTCGATGGCGAGGATCTTGTCGCCGATCTTCAGCCCGGCCCGGTCGGCGGGCGAACCCTTGTAGGGCTGGGCTATCTTCACCCAGTCGCCCTTTTGGCGGATGAGCGATCCCACGCCGCCGTATTTGCCCGTGGTGAGCAGTTCGAAGTCGGACATCTGCTCTTCGGGGATGAATTCGGTGTACGGATCGAGGTCGCGGACCATGCCTTCGGCGGCCCCTTCCATGAGTTTGTCGGGGTCCACCGGGTCTACATAGTTCAGCGACAGTTCGCGCATCATATTGACCGTAATCTCCATGTTGCGCCCCAGCCCGAAGTCGTTGCGGGCGGCGAAGGTCAGCAGGGCTGCCGCCGAAGCGGCAGCGGCGGCCGTGAGCAGATAACGGTATCCTTTTCTAATCATGTTTTGTCATTTGTATGTACGAATCCAGCTTGTATCCGGCTCTGGCCACGCCGCGGCGTATGCCGTCGAGCAGGATCCACTGTCCGTACTGTGAAACTTTTATCTCGTCTTCTCCCAGCAGCGTCAGCTTGCGCAGCAGGCCGTCGGCGCGGAACGTCATTACGCCGTCCTCGTCGGTGCGAAGCGAAAAGCCTGCCGATTTGAAGGCGTTTACGATCTGTTCACGGTTCTCCCCGACGTCGCCCTCGACCTTACGCTGTACGAAGCCGAATTTGGGGTAGAAGGCTGCGAGCAGGACGATTACCGCGGGCAGCATCATGCCGCGCGTGGTATGGAACATCACGTAGAAGGTCTCTTCGAGCGTCAGCGTCGCGAAGCCCGACAGCCGGTTCAGCGCCATGATCGCTGCACATAGAACGCACAAGGCGACGAAATATTTTAACGAGCGGATGAAGTATTTCATAACAGCAGTTTTTGTTGGATTCGTATCGTTGCAGCGCCTTTGGCCGGTCGTGGTCGCCGCCGTTGGCGTCGTTTGTAATTTTGCCGTCCTCCCCTCTTGAGGGGCCTTGCCGCAGGCGGCTGTTCTGTCATCTATTTTCCCTTTCCGATCTTCCCGATGCGGTCGGCGACCTCCTGCATGAGCCATTTGGGCGTGGAGGTGGCGCCGCATATGCCGACCGATTCCGCGCCTTCGAACCATGCGGGGTCGATCTCCGCGGCTTCCTCGATGTTGCAGGTCCGGGGGTTGGCCGTGCGGCACACTTCGAAGAGCACCCTGCCGTTCGACGATTTGCGTCCGCAGACGAAAACCACCGCGTCGAACCGCCGTGCGAACTCCTGCAGGTGCTGTTCGCGGCTGGAGACCTGCCGGCAGATCGTGTCGTCGATATGCACGTCGGCGGGATTGGCCGCCCGGCGGCGCATTTCGGCCCCCAGCGTTTCGAACAGGGCGATGCTTTGGGTTGTCTGCGAGAGGAAGTACACCGGGCGCGTGAAGTCGATCTGACTGAGGTCCGCCTCCCCTTCGACCACGATCGTTTGGTCGGGGACCTGCCCCGTGAGTCCGACCACTTCGGCGTGGCCCCGTTTTCCGAGGATCACGACCTGCCCTCCGGCCGGGCGCATCCGTTCGTGGGCCTTGACGACGCGGGCCTGCAGACGGGCGACTACCGGGCAGGTGGCGTCGATCACTTCGATGCCCAGTTCCGCGGCCCGTGCGTAGGTCGTCGGCGGCTCCCCGTGCGCCCTGATGAAGAGCCGGCGGCCCGTCAGGCGGGGCATGTCGGCATGGGTCACGGTGCTCAGTCCCAGCTTTTCGAGCCGCTGCACTTCGATCCGGTTGTGGACGATGTCGCCCAGCGAATAGACCGTTTCTCCCCCTGCGAGGGCCTTCTCGGCCTCCGAAATGGCCCGGACCACGCCGAAGCAGAAGCCCGATTTATCGTCGATTTCTATTCGCAAATCCTTCATCGTGCCGTTCGCCCGACTCGTTTATTTGTTTATACGTTCCAATTCCGTCATAAACCACGCCATCTGCTGCTCGACCGTCATGCAGCTGTTGTCCAGCACGACAGCGTCGTCGGCCTGCCGCAGGGGCGATATGGCACGGCTCATGTCGGCCTTGTCGCGCTCGCGGACATTGCGCTCGATCTCCTCCAGCGATACGTCGTCGCCCTTGGCGCGCAGTTCGTCGTAACGGCGGCAGGCCCGCACCTTGGGGTCGGCCGTCATGAAAATCTTCAGTTCGGCGTCGGGGAATACCACCGTGCCGATGTCGCGGCCGTCCATCACCACGCCGCGGCGGCGTCCCATCTCCTGCTGCATGGCCACCAGCTTGCGGCGCACGGCCGGAATGGCGCTCACTTGGCTCACGCAGTTGCTGACCTCGATCGTCCGGATTTTGCCCTCCGCCAGATCGCCGTTCACGTAGATGTCGCTGGCGCCGCGTTCGGGATTGAACCGGAACGTGATCGTAATTTGGTCGAGCAGCCCGACGACCGCGTCTTCGTCGACGATGCCCGAACGGATCGCTCCGTGTTCGAGCGCATAGAGCGTCACGGCGCGGTACATGGCGCCCGTGTCGATGAAAATGTAGCCCAGACGCCGGGCGATGGCTTTGGCGAACGTGCTCTTTCCGCACGACGAGAATCCGTCTACGGCGATTATGATCTTGTGTTTAGTATCCGACATTGGGGAATATATCAAGGAATGTTGAAAGTATCGTGTAAATACCCAGTATGCCGATGATAAGGCCCGCGACGTGGTTGATCGTCAGCATGTGGCGGGGGCGGAAACGGCGGCGGAAGAGGTTGATGACGAAAGCCAGCATCGTCCACCATGCCGCGGCGCCGCCGAAGAATCCCGCGATGGTGAACGCCGCGCGGATGAATCCTCCCACTCCCTCGTGCGAGATGTCGCCGCCCGAAATCTTGAAGACGGCGAAGAAGGCGAGGATATAGGGGATGACCATGATGAAGTTGGCGATCGTAAGCCCGAAGATCGAGGCGAAATCCTGCCACAGCGAGGTTTTGCCCGCGCGGTTGCGGCGGATCTGGGGGACGGGGTTCTGGGCGAAGATGTAGACGCCGACGATCACCACGAAGATGCCGCCGATCACGCGCAGCAGCGTGTTGTACTGCTCGATCTGGGTCTGGAGCATCGAATAGAAGAACAGCGCCGCCATGGCCATGAAAGTGTCGGCGCAGGCGACGCCCAAACCCGATACGATCCCCGAACGGCGGCTTTTCGACAGCGTGCGCTGGATGCAGAGCACGGCTACGGGGCCGACGGTGATCGATGCGGCGACACCCACGCAGATGCCGCGGAACATAACGTCCAGAAATTCAAATCCCATTTTCGCTTGTTGCGGAGTTTTCAGTGAGCAAAGATACTAAAAACCTCGGACATCCGCCAAAGGGAGGCAAAAAAAGGGCGCGCCGGATTGTCTGAAATGGCCGATATGTTGATAAAATATCGAAAACTTTGGCCGCATAGTTGTATATCGGTACTTGTTAGTCAGTATTTTTGCATAAACAACAATCGGGCCTATGGCAGAAATGAAACAATTCGGGATCGACCTCGAACTCGACGATACGATCGCTCAGGGCAACTATTCGAATCTGGCGATCATCTCCCACTCCACCTCGGAGTTCATCATCGACTTCGCCGCGGTGCTGCCCGGCGTGCAGAAGGCGCGTGTCAAAAGCCGCATCATCCTTACGCCTGAACATGCCAAACGGCTGTTGCGTTCGCTGCAGGAAAACATCGTCCGCTACGAGAGCAACGTGGGCAAGATCGAGATTCCGACCCCTTCGCCGGCTTCCGAGACGGGACCGAAGATGGGCGAGGCTTAAAAGATAAATGAGGGCGCTGACATGCAGCGCCCTTTGTTTTTGTCCGAAGGCGTGTCTCGGTCCGGTAAAAACCGTCCGGACGTTGCCGGCAAGTCGGCTGTTTGGCGGACCGGGCTGTTTCGCGGGATTCGCGTTGCCCGGCCTCTCTCCGGGACGGTTTCTGCCGGCCGTCGTTGCCGGGATTATCTGTATCCCGGCTTGCGCCGTCCGGCGCCTTCGCGGCCCGTCAGGTCGTCGCCCAGCTCCGCACGGTACCGTTCGGCGACCGCTTCCAGTTTTTCAGCGATTTCGGGGTGCTGCGACAGCACGTTGCAGCGTTCGCCCGGATCGCGCCGCATGTCGTACAGCTCCTTTTCCTCGACACGGCGTGGGATCATCTCGCCGGGCATGCCGTCGTCGCCGGGCGTCCCGTAGGCGAGGTAGTCGTGCGGGAAAATCAATTTATAGGTGCCGTCGGTCACGGCTTCGAGACTGTTGTCCTGATAATAGAGACAGAGCGCGTCGCGGACCGGCGCCGCGTCGGGGTCTTCGAGCAGCGGCAGCATGCTCACGCCGTCGATCTTGTGTGCGGGCAGCGGCGCTTGGGCGATCTGGGCGAAGGTCGGCAGCAGGTCGATGTTCGAGGCCAGCCGTTCGCAGACCGTACCCGCGGGTATCGTCCCTTTCCAGCGGGCGATAAGCGGCACGCGGAGTCCTCCGTTGAAGGTCGTGGCCTTGGCTTCGCGCAGGCCTCCGGTCGATCCGGCATGGTTGCCGTAGGCGATCCACGGACCGTTGTCCGAGGTGAAGATCACCAGCGTATTGCGCTCCAGCCCCAGCTCTTCGAGCGTCCGGAGCACCTCGCCGACGCTCCAGTCCAGCTCCATCATCACGTCGCCGTAAAGCCCCTGTTCGCTTTTGCCCTTGAATTTGTCCGAGACGGCCAGCGGCACGTGCGGCATCGAGTGGGCCAGATAGAGGAAGAAGGGGCGCTCCCTGTTCTCGCGGATGAACTTCACGCTCCGCTCGGTGTAGTCCGTGGTGAGCGTGGTCTGGTCGAGGTTGTAGCCCAGTATCTCGTTGCCTTCGTAGGTCGGCAGGTCGGGGAACTTCCATTTGGGGTGGTAGGGCCACATGTCGTTCGAGTAGGGCAGTCCGTACCACTCGTCGAACCCGTGCTGCAGAGGCAGGAACTTCTTGGCGTCGCCGAGGTGCCATTTGCCGAAGATCGCCGTGGCGTAGTCGCGTTTTTTGAGCACTTCGGCGATGGTCTCCTCCTCGTCGCTGATGCCGTAGGGGCAGCCCGGATTGGGCGCATGGGCGAAGCCGATGCGGTTGGGGTAGCACCCCGTGAGCAGTCCTGCGCGGGATGCGCCGCTGATGGGCTGCGCGGCGTAGAAGTTGGTGTACCGCATCCCTTCGAGGGCCAGCCGGTCGATGTTCGGGGTTTTGTAGCCCAAGGCTCCGGAGAAGGAGAAGTCTCCGTTTCCGGCGTCGTCGAGGTTGATGAGGATGAAATTGACGTGATCGGGTCGTTTCGGCTCCGTGTCGCACGAGACGATCCCTGCGGCGGCCGCGGCCGCCGGCAGAATGGGTAGGTATTTCATGTTCGGTTTTGTTTTTTAATCCTGACGGTTAGTGTTTTGCGCTTTCGGGGGCGTAATGGGTCTCCATGATCTCCCGCATGCGCGCCGACCCTTCGTCGGTGTCCTTGTATTGTCGGCGCAGTTCGAGCATCTCGCGCTTCATCGCTCCGATCACCTCCGCATAGGCCGGGTTGCCGTACTGGTTCCGGTTCTCGTGCGGATCGGTCCGGAGGTCGTAGAACTCCCACGAGGGCGTCGAGACGCAGTCGTCCGAGCCGGTCATGCCGAGCCGGTCGCCGTAGAAGAAGATCAGCTTGTAACGGTCGTTGCGGATGCCCATGTGCGCCGGGCGTATTTCGTGCTGGGTCCAGTAACGGTAATACATGCTGCGGGGCCACTCCTGCGGCGTGTCGCCCGCGAGGTTGCTCCGGAAACTGCGGCCCTGCGCCTGCTGCGGCGGTTCGGCTCCGGCATAGTCGGCCAGCAGCGATGCGAAATCGACGTTGGTGACGATGTCCCCGTTGCGGGTTCCGGCCGGAATCTCCTTCGGGTAGCGGATCACGAAGGGCATGCGCAGCGGTTCCTCGTACATGATCCGCTTGTCGAAGAATCCGTGCTCTCCGAGGAAGTAACCCTGATCCGAGACGTAGATCACGACCGTATTCTCCGCCAGCCCCTCTTCGTCGAGCGTGCGGAGCAGACGGCCGATGTTGTCGTCGATCGCCGCGGCGCAGCGCAGGTAGTCGCGTACGAGTTTCTGGTAGATGGCCCGGCGGTTGGCGACCGAATCCCCCTCGACGCCGCAGAAAGGCAGTTCGGGGTAGTAGGTCCACCAGTTCTCCGGATCGGTGTAGGCCTTGTTCCAGCGCCATGCCATCGTTTCGAGCGGCTGGCCCGCGAACGTGCGGCCCGACTTCGCGGGGCCGAATTCGAGCAGGTTTTCCGGTTCGGGGAACCTCACGCCGTCGTAAAGGTGCGCGAACCGCTCCGGGAAATCGCACGGTTCGTGCGTGGCCTTGAAGTGGCAGAACATAGAAAAGGGCTTCGTCCGGTCCCGCTCTTTGATCCAGCGGATCGCCTTGTCGGTCACCAGATCGGTCGAGAATCCCTTTTCCACCGCGCCGCCTACGCCCTTGTCGTCGTCCATCCAGTTTTCGGCCGTCTTGAATACCGGGTCGCGGTAGGTGCCCTGATCGTGGAAAACGCTGTAATAGTCGAATCCCGCTGGTTCCTTTTTCAGATGCCATTTGCCGATCAGCGCCGTCCGGTAGCCGGCCTGCTGCAGCCGCTTGGCGATGTTGTCCTGTTCGGGACGCAGTGCGTCGTCGAGCGTGTAGACGCCGTTCAGGTGGCTGTACTGCCCGGTGAGGATCGCGGCCTGGCTCGGCACCGAGATCGAGTTGGTGCAGAACGCGTTGTCCAGCACGCACCCTTCGGCGGCAAGGCGGGCGATGTTGTCGTTGGCGGCGTACGGCGCCAGAATGCCGCCGTAAATGCCCCAGCTCTGCGAGGTGTGGTCGTCCGAGAGAATGAAGAGAATATTGGGATGCTCCTGCGGCGCTCGGTCCGTGCATCCTGCGGTCACGGGGAGAATTCCGACGGCGGCCGCGCATAATTTGAATCCGCGTGTATCCATACTGCTAATATACGTAAATTTCGTCGATAAACAGAAACGGACGCAGATTCCGGTCGAAATAAGCTTCGGGAAGCTGTTCGGAGCGTATGACCCGCAGTTTCACGTAGCGGGCCCGGAGCGCCGGGGAGAAGTTCGCTTCGTGGCGCAAAATGCGTTTGACGGCGCCGTAAGGAATTTCCGGATAGTGCTCGCCGTATACCTCGCGGAATGTTTCGCCGTCGTCCGAAACCCATACCTTCGCTCCTGCGGCGTCCATGATGTGCGACCCGTAGTCCAGCAGGGCGTTGAACGCCACCTGCGCGATCTCCTCCTGCCGTCCGAGGTCGATCACGGCCTCCATGTCGTCGTCCTGCCAGCCCGCCCAGTTGCCGTAGGTGAAGACCCGCTTGCCCCGCAGGCCGTCGTTGAGCGCGGCGGCCGCGTATTTGGGGTGCGGAGCGGTCAGCAGCCGGATCGGCTTCATGGTGGCCTTGTTGAAGGTCACCTCCTCGCGGAAGGGTTCGCTGCGCCGTCCGTCGGGCAGGACGGCGACCGCCCGGACCGCCGCCGGCGATCCGATCCACACCGTGTCGGTGCAGAGGGGTGACTCTTCCGTCGGCTCGCTGCCGTCCAGCGTGTAGCGGATGTCCGCTCCGGGCAGCGACGAAAGGGTCATCCCCACCGCCTTGCGGGCGTAATCCGCGGTGAAGGCGCCGGTTATGTCGTAGAAATGGGGGAAGTGGCTGTAACCGTCGCGGTCGTAGAACCCGACGAGCCGGTCGAGCCGCATCATGAAGTCCGTGAAATCCTTCTCCCTGTCCGACCACGCCCTTTCCGCGAGCGCCGCCAGCCGGGGCAGCAGCATGTGTTCCAGAATCGTATCGGTCCGCATGTAGGTCGTCCACACGTTGGCCTGCACGCCGATAATGTGACGGGCCTGCTCCGGCGTCAGCTCTTCGGGAACGGGTTCGGTGTCGTAGACCTTTTTCAGTGGAATATAACCGCCGATGGTCGGCGGTTCGGTGTCGATGTTCGCCGACTGGTAATAGTCGAAGTAAAGCGACGAGTTGGGCGACATGATGACGTCGAAACCCTCGTCGGCGGCCCGGATGCCGCCTGCCGTTCCGCGCCACGACATGACCGTAGCGTCGGGCGACATGCCGCCGTCCACGATTTCGTCCCAGCCGATCAGCCGTCGCCCGTGGCGTGCGAGGAACTCCTCGATCCGGGTGTTGAAGTAGCCCTGAAGCTTGTCTTCGGCGCTGTGGCGGGCGTCGGCTTTCAGCCCCGCCCTGCGGATCAGCGACTGGCATTCGGGACACTCCCGCCACCGCGTGCGCGGCGATTCGTCGCCCCCGATGTGGATGTACTTCGAGGGGAAGAGTCCGATCACCTCTTCGAGGACCTTTTCCACGAAATCGAAGACCGCGGGATTGCCCGCGCAGAGGATGTCGCGGCGCACGCCCGGCTGCGAGGTGATGACGTACGGCCCGCCCGTGCATCCGAGTTCGGGGTAGGAGGCGAGCGCCGCCGTCATGTGGCCCGGCATGTCGATCTCCGGAACGACTTCGATATACCGGCGTGCGGCATACTCGACGATGTCGCGGATCTGCCGTTTGGTGTAGTAGCCGCCGAAGGTGCCCGGCTCGCCCGCGAGCGTCGTGTCGCGGCGGAAAGCCCCGGTTTCCGTCAGGCGGGGATAGGCGTCGATCTCGATCCGCCACCCCTGATCGTCGGTCAGGTGCCAGTGGAAGACGTTGAGGTTGTGCAGCGCTGCCAGATCGATGATCCGCTTCACCTCTTCGACGGGATAGAACGTGCGCCCCACGTCGAGCATCACGCCCCGGTAGCCCAGATACGGTTCGTCGGCGATGCGGACCGCCGGGAAAAGCACTTTGGCTGCTTTTGCGGCGCCCATCGCCTTGCGGAGCGTCTGGATGCCGTAGAACACGCCGGCGTCGGACTCCCCGCTGACGGTGATGCGGTTCTCGGAAACCTCTATTTCGTACGCTTCGCCGCCTTTGCCCGGCGCGTCGGCCCGCAGGATGACTGCCCTGCCGTCGTCGCAAAGGCCGTCCGGACCGGTGATTTCGGGGGCCGAGCCGACGACCGATTCGACATATCCGGCGAGAAACTCCGCATTGGCGCGCATGCCGTCGCCGTCGCCGGTGCATACGATCCGGGTGCGGGCGTCCAGTTCGAAATCGCCGCCGTCGCCGGGCGCGATTTCGCCGGGGCGCGGCACGATCCGGTAATCGGCGGTCGTTTTGCCGCTCTCGCCGCAGGCCGTGAGCGCGATGCAGGTCAGCAGCAGGTGGAATGAAAATTTCATGTCACGGTTTTTCAGGAAAGTGGTCATTAGAAACCGCCTCCCCGTAAATTCGGTTTTACGGGGAGGCTCGTTTCGTTCGGACGGTTATTGGGCGAGAACGCCGTCCCATGTATACCCCACCTCGATGCGTTTGTCCGGGGTGAAGATGTAGGGGGTGTTTGCGGACGCCCGGTGGATGAGGGCGTCGGGCTGTTTGCCCGTGGCGTCTTTGAAGAGGTAGGTCTCCGTTTCCGTCATCGGAGTGTCCTCTTCGATACATTTTACGCTGGAGCCCGGAACCATCGCCTTGCCTTCGGTGTACTCGTTGAGTTTCCAGTAGCCCAGCAGACCCGGCGTGTCGGCCGGAACCGCATAGCGGTTGTTGTTCAGCTCCTCGACGCTGCGCGCTACGGACCAGAACCGGACCTGACAGTAGCGGTAACGCAGGCTTCCGAGGTTGCCGGAAGCGGATTCGTTGCCGAAGCGGATGCCGTTCAGGGCGTAGAACTGCGTCGCGGCATAGCCCGATTTGGCCGTGTAGCCGACGTTGCCGTTCACGTAGAGCGTGATGTCACCTTCGTCGCACACGATGGCGATATGGTGCCAGATGTTCGACTGGAGCGGGATGGAGGAGATCTGTTTGCCGGAGCGGCTGACCATGCCGTTGATCAGGCTGTTCTTCGTGCCGCCGCCGCTGTCGCCCAGACGGAGCATGAAGCCGTCCTGAATGATCTTCGTGCCGCCCTGCTCGTAGTAGCCGATGGCCGACGCGAGCCATGTCGTCGTGTTGCCGGTGTAGATCTGACTGGGGTTGAACAGCGTTTCGAAGGTCCACGACGAGAGTTTGTAATCTTCGGCGAAACGTGTTTGCAGATAGCTGTTGCCCGTGATCTCGACTACGTTCGAATAGGGAACCGGCGTTGCGGCCAAGACGAATGCGTCGGCGCCTTCGAGCACCTGCATGGCTTCCCCTTCGGCCTTTACGGCGATGGGCAGCGCATGGACGAATCCCGTCTTGTTCTGCTCCGTGGTGAGCGGATGCAGGGTGATTGTCACCGGATTGGAGACGACCTTGCCTGCGGGGATCACCGCGCTGCTTTCGAATTCGTAGTTGGTGTTGGGAAGCAGTGTGTAGGAGGTGTTGTTCTGTTTGTTGTACTCGTCGAGGGCCTTCTCGTCCACGTATACGGTGAGTTTCAGGTCCCTGCCCAGCGGTTTCGAGATGCGGGGCGTGACCGTGTAGACGCTGCCGTCGTCGGGAATGACGAACGAGACCGATTTGGCCGTTCCGACCGCTTCGTTCAGGAAGAGTCTGCCGGGGCCCGTTACGTCGTCGTATTTGAGTTCGGCGTTGTCGCAGGACACGAGTCCCGTCACGATCGCTGCGACGGCCGATAAATAAAATGCCTTGATTTTCATTGCAGTGGTTTTATTCGGTTATTCGTTCGGAACCTCTTCTTCGTTCTCGGACCGATGTACGGCGTTGATGGCTTGCCGGGTCCACGGATAGAAGCCCGATTTGCCGGACAGATAATATTCGTATTCGATGTGGTAGGAGCCTAATCCGCCCTTGCGGTAGGTCTTGCCCTCCCATGTGGGTTTCCAGAGAGCCTGCCCCAGAAGCCGGTTGATGCCGCCCGTGTAGGAGCCGCCGCCCTCGGCGGCGTATTGTTCGAAGTTGACCGTGGTGTAGAGCTTGCGGATCAGCTCTTCCGGCTCCATGTATCCCGAACCGTTCCGGATCACCGTGCTGATGTAGGTGTTGAGTCCCGAATCGGAGGAGGTGCTGTACGCCTGCCAGATGAAGTAGTCGAAATAGGGCATGCAGCGGCCTTCGACGGCGTTGATCTCTCCGTCGATGACCAGCAGTTTGTCCGTGCCCGATTTCGGTCCGAGGTATTTGCCCAGCTCGTCCACGAAGATGTAGAAGTTGTCGCGGTTGGATAGCTCGCGTTTGCAGCCGGCTCCGCCGACGTTCGGCTCGTAGTCCAAGTCGATGCCGCTGTAGCCGCCCGTATAAACGCTGTCGGCGAGCATGCGGGCGTATTTGCGGATGGAGGCTTCCTGAGCGGCCCGTTCGTCGGTGCCGTCGGCGGCCCGCCAGCCCGACGGAGTGTCCCATTCGGGCTTCCAGCCGAAATACTCCTCTTTCTGGGGGTTGTTCTGGTAATCGCCTCCGATCACGTCGACTCCCACCCAGCCGGTAATGGTGGTGCACACCACTTTGGTGCCTTTTACCCGCTGGACATACTCCATGTCGGCCTTCATGGCGTCGGTCAGGACGCTGGGACGCCACCGGCCCCAGATGGCCGCCAGATAGAGGCTGTCGGGAAGGCCCCGGAGCGAGTTCTTGAGGTTGGTGGCGTTGGCGCCCCAACCGCCGAACCATCCCCATGCCATGTCGTAATCGGTCTCCGCCTTCCATTTGCGCAGGGCGGCGTAATAGGCGTCGTCGTGCCCGTCGCCCTTGAGGAACACCTTGCTTTCGGGCTCCGTCCAATCCTCGCAGGAGACCAGAGCTGACGCGAACAGCAGCAGGGACAGACACATCAATAATATCTTTTTCATACTTGTCGTTTTTTTCGGGTTACATTGAAAAATTGCCGGTCGGCAGAAACCTTCTACCAAGCGGGTTTGTCTGTTTTGACGTCCCACCACAGCCGGGTTCCGAACTTGTCGCCGCCGGCGCCCAGCAGGGCCACCGCCGCGTCGTAGTTGTCGGCGTTGCGCGTCTGTTCGTTCGGGGCGAAGGGGATTCGCGAAGCGCCTTCGGTCGGCAGGTTAGGCTCGTTCGAGGCGTTGGTGCTGGTGGGCGTGGGGTAGAACCGCGGGTATCCCGTGCGGCGCTGCTCGGCCCACGCCTCCGTTCCGAGCGGATAGAGGGCGATCCATTTCTGGGTGATGATCTTCTCGCGCTGCTTTTCCGCCGAAAGGGCGCCGTCCCATGCGACGGTGACGCTGTAGGCCGTGCCCGGCGTATAGTTGTTGGCCCTGCGCGGATCGGAATAGGCGGTCGGCGCGGCCGTGCCGGCGATGTAGGACGTGTAGTTTTCGGCCTGATACTGCTCGAACGAAAGGCGGATGCCCTCTTCGTAGAGCGTCTTGGCGTCGCCCGTCACGTCCCATCCGTTGACGGCCATTTCGGCCTTCAGGAAGGCCACTTCGGCGGCGTTCATCCACATGAGCCGGTCGAGGGCGTTGGTTTTCGGAAGCGAATAGTAGTCCTTCCACTGGCTGGAGGAGTAGGCGCCTACGCGCGAGCCGTGGTACTCGCTGTCCCGGACCGCAGGGTTGAAATATTTGGAGAGGCGCGGGTCGTCGAAGCTCTTCATGTAGGTGACGATCTCGGCCGCCGCATGCACGTCGCTGTAATCCTCGACCAGCCAGCGGAGCGGATTCTGGTCGTTGGTCTGGGAGACGTCGAGCGAGGCGTTGTCCGCGTTCGATTCGATCACGCCGTAGGGGTGCGCGACGGCCTCTTCGGCATAGCGTTCGGCATCGGGCGACACGTTCGAGATGCGCATGGCCAGACGGAGCTTGAGCGAATTGGCGAACCGGATCCATTTGGCGAGGTTGCCGTTGTAGACGTAATCCGCCGATGCGGCTTCTGCGACCACGTCCGTTCCGGCGAGGGTGATGTAGGTCTCCAGCACGTTCACCGCATGGTCGAGGTCTTCGAGCATGAAGCCGTAGACGGCCTCCTGCGACTGGTAGGGAGCGGTCAGGTCGTCGTTGTTCTCCATCGTGCGGTAGGGAATGGGCCCCTGAATGTCGGTGACGCGCTGCATGGCCGCCACGCGGATGATCTGGGCGAGCGCCATGCGGTAGTCGTCTTCCGGCTCTTCGAGTTCGGCCTTGATGGCCCGCCAGTTGCTGTAAATGTTGGTCATGGGCACCTCGTAGGGAGGATTGGCCCAGTCGTTGGCGATTCGGTAAAAGGCGAACATGCCGGTGTTCCATCCCGCATCGGTCGATTTGGCGTAGGCGAAGTAGCGGCCGTAGGCGCCTCCCGACACGTTTTCCACGATCTGATATTGGTTCTTGACGGTGGGAATCACGTTGTACTGCATGCTTTTGATGTAGTTCCAGACGTCGCGGTCTATCGTGCTCGGCTGGTCGGGGTTCCGGTTGTAGGTTTCGAAATTGCCCGTGCAGGACAATGCCGCCAAGGCGACGGCGCCGAACAACAGTCTGTTTATGATGTTCATGTATTTTCTCATAACGGTCTTAAGGCTTGGTTAGAACTTAAGTTGGACATTGAAACCGAGGCTTCGCAGGCTCGGCTGCATGAAGTAGTCGATACCTTGGAGGTAGGAACCGGTGGAGGCCGTGAGTTCGGGGTCGAACGGGGCCTTGCAGTAGATCATCCAGAGGTTGCGCCCTACGAGCGATGCGGTCAGCTTGACCCGGTCGCCCATCCATTTCTTCGGGAAGGTATATCCGATGCTCGTCTCCTGAAGGCGGACGTTCGTGGCGCTGTAGGTGTAGTGGGAGAGCAGCTGTCCCAGACCGACGGTCTCGTAGTAGTGCTGCGCGTCGATCCTGCCGTTGTTGATGGGCACGCCGCCGGCGTCGCGCGCATCGGCGCTCGCCTTCGATACTCCGAGTCCGTCGAGAAAACCTTGGGTGGGCGATACCACGATGCCGCCGAAGCGTGCGGAGAAGAGCAGCGAGAGGTTGATGCCCTTGTAGGAGAAATCGTTGCGGAAACCGGCGTTGTAGTCGGGCAGCACCGAGCCGAGCTTGATGCGCTCGTCGGTGACCATCAGCTTCGGGTCGTTGGGGTTGATGTAGATGTAGCCGTTCTCGTCGAGCCACAGGTCTCCGTAGGCGTACAGGTCGCCCATGGTGCCGCCTTCGGTCATGATGAAGTTGGCGCCGCCCATGCTGGCGACCTCATACTCCTTGAGCGTATAGTATTTGTCCGTCTGCGGGTCGTAGTAGTTGTTCATCAGCTCGACGACCTTGTTCTTGTTGTGGCTGAGCGTGAGGCTGGAGCTCCACGCGAAGTCCCTCCATGTCTTGTCGTATCCGATCGAAAGCTCGAAACCCTTGTTTTCGACGTTGCCCGTCTGCGCGTACATGTTTTCGTAGCCGGCCGAACCAGACAGGGGCACGAGGAAGGTCTGGTGTTTGGTGTTGGACTTGTAGTAGGTGAAGTCCAGCGAGAGCGAATTGGCGAACAGTCGGGCGTTCAGACCCACCTCCCACGAGGTCGTGTTCTTCGGGCGGAGATTCTGGATCGGTCTGGTGGCGCTCGTGGACCACGAACCCTGCTTCCATTTGTAGGTCAGGTAGGAGATGCCCCAAGGAATCGGGCTGCCCACTTCGGCCCACGAAGCCCGCACCTTGAGATAGTCGATGAACGAGGGGAGCTTCACCATTTCGTGAATCAGGCCCGAAAGGCCGACCGAGGGGAAGCAGTACGACAGGTTGTCCGTATAGGCGAGGTTCGAATGCCATTCGTTGCGGACCGTGGCCGTGAGGTAGAGCATGCCCCTCCATCCGGCCTCCACGCTGGCGAATACGGCCTGCTCCTGCTCGCGTTTGCGCTCCTGAAGCCGTTGGCCCGATGCGCCGTAGGGGTTGGTGTTGGTCAGCGAGAAGAAGTTGGGCAGTTCGAGCGGACCGCGCGCTCCGGCGATGCTGGAGAGCTGGTCGGAGATGCTGGCGCCGACATTGGCGAAGAGCGAGAACTGCTCCCAGTGCTTGTTTACGGTGGCGATGAAGTCGCCGTAGCGGTGGGTGTCCTCCTCTTTGGTGAATTCGAAGAATCCGTTGTCGCCGCCGGCGAACAGCGGGTCGGTCGATGCGTAGAGCTTGCGCGACGATTCGCCGACGCTCAGGTCGGCCTTGGCGCGGCCGGCGAGGGTGAGCCAGTCGGTCACCTTGTAGGTGAGGCTCGCGTTCATCATGGAGCGCCGCCGCTTGTTGTTCTGGACGTTGCGGTGCATCATCCACAAGGGGTTCTGCATGTCGAGCGCGCCGCGGCCCCACGCCCAGTTCTGCACGTAGCGTTTTTTGTTCGAATCATAGATCTCGAACATCATCAGATCCTCGACGCTTTCGCCGCGCGGGTAGGTGTAGAGCGAGGTCAGCGGGTTGAAATAGCGTCCTGCCGAGAGCATGTTCTGGTCTTCGGTCTCCACGTAGCTGAAGCCTGCGTCCAGCGTCATCCGATCCTGCAGGAACGAGGTCGTGTTGCGGACCGTGACGGAGTATTTGTCGTATGAGTTGTTGGGCAGGATACCGTTGGCATAGACGTGCATCAGCGAAGCGTAGGTCTGATTCTTCTCGTTACCCACGGAGATGCTGGCGTTGGTCTGCGTGTTGGCCGCCGTGTTGAAGAAATCTTGCGGGTTATAGGACGAAGGGGTCGCCAGTACCCCCCCCCAGCTGGAGTAGGTTCTCGGCTGGTTGCCGTATTTGGTTTGGAACTCAGGCATTTTGAGCGGCGAGGAGAAGGTCGTCTGGTTGGAGAACGAAATCTGGGGCCGGCCGGTCTTTCCCTTCTTGGTGGTGATCACGATCACGCCGTTCGCCGCGCTCGATCCGTAAAGCGCCGCCGCCGAGGGGCCGGTGAGCACGGTCATGGATTCGATGTCGTCCGGGTTGAGGTCCGTGAGACCCTCGCCGCGGGGCTGCGACTCGAACTCGCTCTTTATCTCGCCGTTGTTATTGTTGAAGAGGGGAATGCCGTCCACCACGTAGAGGGCGTTGTTGCTGCTGCTGATGGATTTCAGACCGCGAAGCACTACGCGGGTGGCGCCGCCGATGCCCGACGCCGACGAATTGATGACCGCGCCTGCGATTTTACCGTTCAGCGAATTCATCAGATTGACGTCCTTCACGATGCTGATATCCTCCGAACTCACCTGCTGGGCGTTGTAGCTGAGCGCCTTTTCCGAGCGCTTGATGCCGAGGGCCGTTACGACCACGGCGTCTACGGCCTGCGACTCTTCGTGCAGCGTGAAATCGATCTGCGTGCGATTCCCCACGGTGACCTCTACGGGGCGGAAGCCCAGATAATTGACGACCAGCACGGCGTTCCCGGCCGAGGGGGATATCTGCAGCGAGTAGTCTCCGTCGGCTCCGGTGCTCATGCCGACGGTCGTCCCTTTGACGATGACGGCCGCTCCGACAACGGGGTTTCCCTGTGCGTCGAGAACCTTGCCGGAAACGAATCGGGGGTGTGCGCTCACCTCTTTGCGGACCGCCGAGAGCACGACGTTCGAGGCGTCGATGCGGTAAGCCACGTCGGTTCCTTTGACCATCTGCGTCAGTGCGGTCTCGACGGAGGCATCCGTGCAGGAGACGCTGACCTTCTGGGAAATGTTCACGTTCGTGTCGATGGCGAAGAGATAACTGGATTGTTTTTCGATGGCGTCAATCACCCGTTCCATCGGAACGTCCGCCATCGTGATCGTGATCCGGGGCGGTGCCGGCTGGGCAAAAGCCGCGACGGATGACAAAGATAGAGATACAGCAAATAGCAGCGAATATAAACTCCTGAGGGTTTAAGTAGGTTTTACGCCTGAAGAATGTACCTATGGATGCGCCAACATTCATAGGTTTTCTTTTTTTATCAGGACTTGATACGGAAGAAAAGGGTTCTCGGTTACTTTCTCATAGGCATCGGGCTGTTGGGTTCGTACTTCATTCGTTATCTGATATAGAGCGTATTGGTCGTAATATCTCGTTCGTACCTGAAATCGGCCGCGTGCTGCAGCACCGCGAGGGCGTGGTCTATCCCTTCGCTGATGCGGAGCTTGCATCGCTGGAACTCGATCTGGGGCAGGTCGTCGCGCAGAATTTCCACGTTGATGTCGTAGCAGCGTTCGAACTTGGCCATGACCTCCTCGAACGTCATTCCCGTTATGCAGAGGATGCCGTCCGTCCAGAGCAGTTTGTCGGCGTTCTCCTGCGCGTGAAGCTGCAACTTTCCGTTTTCCAGATGGACCGTCTGGTTCGGCTCCATCGTAATCCGGTCGCTGCGGTCCGTCCGGTTGCAGACCTGAACCTTGCCGCGGAGCAGGTCGGCGCTGAAAATCCCCTTCTCTTCGTTCGCCTCTACGTTGAATTTGGTGCCCAGCACCCTTACGTCGCAGGCGAACGTCTCGACGACGAACGGATGCTGCGGGTCGCTCTTGACGTCGAACATCGCTTCGCCCGTGACCTTCACCCGGCGCTCTCCGCGTGCAAAAACCGCCGGATATTCCAGCGTCGTGCCCGAATTGAGCCATACGGTCGTGCCGTCGGTGAGCGTCATGCTGATGCGCTCGCCGTTGGGTACGAACACGCTCAGTGAATTGTTGGAAGCCTTGCGGTCGAACATCTTCGTAGCTGCGAAATAACTCACTCCGAGACATAAGCACAGGACTGCCGCGATGCGCATGCTCCATGCGCCGATACTGCGCAGCGACGGGAGCGGACGACGCAGGGGTTTCCGGCCTGCGGGGCGGTTTACGCGGGCGGCATTGAGCATATTGTCCAGCCCGTCGAAATATTTCCGGTTGGCCGGGTCGGCGTCGAGCCAGTCCAATACCGTCCTGATTTCGTCTTCCGACGCTTCGTTCTGCAAAAACTTGTACAGTAATAAATCGTCCATCTTCTCTTTTTCTCTCTGTTAGTAGTAATAACAAACAAATGCACCGTGTTAGTAGTGAAACGGTGCATTTATTTGTTTAATAATTTATTTTATTAAATCAAGTTGCTGACAGCCAGCAGTATGATCAGCGCGAAAATATAGTCCTTGAATTCTTCCCTAAGTATTTTCAGCGCCCGCCGCATCTCGAAATTGACGTGGGTGAAGGCGATGTTCAGCTCCTGAGCAAGCTCTTTGTAGCTTTTGTTCTCGTAGCGGCTGCCTTCGAAAATGCGCCGCGTAAGTTCCGGCATCCGGCATCCGGCATCCGGCTGACGGCGCGGTCGAGCATCGTCTGCATCTCCTCCACGAACAGCGTGTCGGGAACGCAGGCCGCCAATGACTGAATGTCGGACTGGATCAGCCGCTGCTGGGGTCGAATGCAGCTTTTTCTCGATCTGCAGGTGCAGCAACCTGACCTTCAGGTGGTTCAGGCACTTATTTTTGACGATGGTCAGCACGTAAGCCGGGGCGTTCACATCTTCCGGCAGCCGGTCCCGCTCCTCCCAGAACGCCATGAAACTGTCCGACACCAGATCCTCCGCAATTCCCCGGTCGCGCACGTAACGGTAGGTGACCTCGGTAAACCGGGGATTGTAGTCGGAATACAATCTCCCGAACTCCGCGGAGGTAATGCAGGTTTTGGTCGGTTTCTGGTGCATCGGGGGTAATTAATATGCCAAAATTAAGACTTTTAGTATTATTTGCAAAATCAAAATCCCCCAAATCGAAAACGCTCTGCCTCAAATCGTTGTTGCGGGGCCGCGAAATCTGTTTTTCCGGCCGGAAAGATTTTTGTCCCGCCGCGCGGAAATCGAAAAAAACGGACCGGAAAGATAGGGCGTATCTTTTCCCGGTCCGGATTATAATATAAGTTGTCTGCGGATGCGTCGCGATCTGTCAGACGGTTTTACAAGGCTTCGGCGACCACATAGGTGCTGCCGCCGATGAAGATCATGTCGTCGGCGCCGGCCAGCTCCTTGGCGCGGGCGACTGCGGCGGGAACTTCGGTGACGGTCTCGCCGTGCAGCCCGTAGATCGCGGCTTTGGCGGTAAGCTCGGCGGCAGAGAAGGCCCGTTCGGTCTTCGCCTGCGTGAAGATATAGTGGGCGTCGTGCGGCAGCAGGGGGAGGATATGGGCGAGGTCCTTGTCGCGGACGAAGCCGATCACGCAGTAGAGTTGTTTGTGGGGCGTGGCTTTGAGCTGCCGGGCGACGTAGGCGATGCCGTGGGGGTTGTGGCCTGTGTCGCAGACCGTAAGCGGCTGTTCGCCCAGCTTCTGCCAGCGGCCCATGAGCGAGGTGTTGGCTGCCGTGTCGCGCGCACCTTCGAGGAAGGCGCGGCGGGAGATGGTCAGCGGCGTCTCCTCGTGCAGGAAATCGACCGTTGCGGCTGCCGTGACCATGTTGCGGCGCTGGTAGTTGCCCCCCAGATCGAGATCGACCTCGAAGTTGCGGTTGTCGCGGGTGCGGTGCATGCAGAAGTGCTGGCGGTCGGTTCCGCAGGGGCAGGGCTCGCACGAGAACTCCTGCTCGGCGTAGATGACCTTCGACTTGTTGGCGGCGGCGGTCTGCTCGATGACCTCGTTGTAGCGGGGATCGCTCTCGCCGATGACTACCGGAATGCTCTTTTTGATGATGCCGGCCTTCTCGGCGGCGATTTTCGGCAGCGTGTCGCCCAGCAGCGCCGTGTGGTCCAGCCCCACGTTGGTGATGACGCTCACCAGCGGCACGATGATGTTCGTGGCGTCGAGGCGTCCTCCGAGTCCCGTTTCGATCACGGCCACCTCGACGTCGCTCTGCGCGAAGTAGTCGAACGCCAGCGCGGCGGTCATCTCGAAGAACGACAGCTCCAGCTCGACCATCTTGCCGTGGTGCTTGTCCACGAAGTTCACCACTTTCTGTTTGGGAATCATCTCTCCGTCCACCCGGATGCGTTCGCGGAAGTCCTGCAGGTGGGGCGAGGTGAAAAGTCCCGTGCGGTAGCCCGCCTGCTGGAGCACCGATGCGATGATATGCGACACGGAACCTTTGCCGTTGGTTCCCGCCACGTGGATCGTGAAAAAGTTACGCTGGGGATTGCCTATGTGGCGGCAGAACGCGGTGATACGCTCCAATCCCGGCTTGTAGGCCGTCGCGCCTTTGGCTTCGAAGACCGGCAGCGACGAGAAGAGGAATTCGAGGGTCTGGGTGTAATTCATATCGGGTTTCGGGTTTTATTTTACGAGGTAATTTTTCTTTTTGACCCGGTAGGCGATGTAGTAAAGCACGCAGAGCAGTGTCAGGTACTCGGCAATGCGGCCCAGATAGTCGCCGTATCGGGTGTAGAAGGTGAGTTCGGAGTTGAGGGGCACGGCGGCGGAGATCACGCCCCGCTTTTCCCAGCCGAGGGTCTCCCCGATGTCGCCGCGGGCCGATATGAAGCCCGACATGCCCGTATTGGCCGAGCGGGCGATGGCGCGGCGGTGTTCGATGGCCCGCAGCCGCGAGATGGTGAACAGGTGCTTGTAACCCGGCGTGTCGCCCCACCAGCCGTCGTTCGAGATGATGGCCATGAACTGCGCTCCCCGGCGCACGAAGTCGCCGTAGAAGTCGCCGTAAAGTCCTTCGTAGCAGATGGCCGGGCCCATGCGCATGCCGGCGTGCGCGAAGGCCGTACCGTGCTGGCCCATGCCGATCTGCCCTACGACGCCGCCCAAGTCGATGACCAGAAACTGCATGAGGTCGAAGATGACCGTCGGGGTGTTTTCCACGCCGATCACCAGCTTGCCTTTGTGGTGCAGCTGCGTGCGGCCTGCGGAGTCGAGTCCCACGGCCGTGTTGAAGTCGTCGTAGTAGCCGTCGCCGTAAGGGTTGCCCACGGCCGTGCGGGGCTGCAGTCCCGCCGCGTAATAGCGGTTGGTGAAGGCGCCGGTGACGAGCAGCGCCTGCGGATGGCTGCTGCGGAGCGTGTCGGCCAGCTCCTGCCAGAACGGTCCCGGCTCGTTGTCGAACCGGGTCTCGGTGAGTCCCGGTTCCCAGTAATGTCTCGGCACGGCCGTTTCGGGGAGCAGGATGAACTGCGCTCCGGCGGGGACTTCCGTCAGCAGGTCGACGATGTTGCGCTCCTGCCACTCCGCGCGGCCGTTGAATTTGTCGTAACAGTCCACGTTGGGCTGGACGACGCTCACCTCGGCCGTCCCTTCGGCGGGTTGCTGCCAGCTCCACCAGATGCCCAGCGATACGGCGGCCGGGACGAGCAGCATGCCGGCCGCCGCGGCCCAGCGGGCCGCATTGCGCCGTGCGCGGATCGCCTCGAAGAAGAGGATATTGCAGAGCAGCACCCACAGCGAACCGCCGAAGACGCCCGTATATTCGTACCACTGCACGAGCCATGCCTCGTGCGAGAATCCGTTGCCCAGAATCAGCCACGGCCACGAAAACTCGCCGACCGTGTACCAGTATTCCGTGGCGATCCAGCCTGCGACGAGCAGCGTGTAGGCCAAGGCCTTGGGGCCTTTTTTCGAAACCGTGTGAAACAACATGAAGGCGATCATGTTGAAGAACGTCGAAGCCAGCGTCGCCGCGACGGGACCCACGGGAGTCGCGTTCCATATCCACCACACCGTCGCGACGTTCCACAGCGCGAAGGTCAGCGCGGCCCAGCCGAACATGCGCCGCCACGAACGGCGCGAAGCGTCGTACGACGAGCTGATCCATAGCAGCGGAACGAGTGCGAACGGCAGCGTGAGACCCGTTGCGCCGAGCCATCCCGGAGAGAGCAGAATGACCGATAGGATTGCCGCCGTCAGTTTACGAAACATGGTGTGTGATTTTTACGTGGGCAAAAGTAGTCAAATGACCGCATATTTCAAAATATTTCATATTTTTGCACGAACATCTAAAAACTACGGAATAAATGAAGAAATTTGCCTTTTTGTTTTGTGCGGTCGCCGCTGTGCTCTTCCTTGCAGCCTGCGAGTCTTCGCCGAAGGGTTACAGCGTCGTGGACGGCGTGATTGTTTTCGATGCCCCGGCCCGTGCTGAGGGCCAGCATTCGGTGCTGCGGCTGACGACCGATCCGATGCCCGTCGTGCGGGTCGGATTCATCGGGCTGGGCATGCGCGGTCCGGGCGCCGTGGAGCGTTTCACCTACCTCGACGGCGTCGAGATCAAGGCGCTCTGCGACCTCTATCCCGACCGGGTCGAAAAGTCGCAGGAGATCCTCGCCGGCCGGAATCTCCCCGCAGCCGCGGCCTACAGCGGCGAGGAGGGCTGGAAAGAGCTTTGCCGGCGCGACGACATCGACCTCGTCTATATTTGCACCCCGTGGCAGCTGCATGTGCCGATGGCGGTTTACGCCATGGAGCACGGCAAGCACGTGGCCGTGGAGGTTCCCGCCGCCATGTCGCTCGAAGAGTGCTGGCAGCTGGTCAATACCGCCGAAAAGACCCAGCGCCACTGCATGATGCTCGAAAACTGCGTTTACGACTTTTTCGAGCTGACGACGCTCAATATGGCCCAGCACGGGCTGTTCGGCGAGATCATCCACACCGAAGGTTCGTACATTCACGACCTCGATCCGTTCTGGGAGCATTATCAGGGCAACTGGCGTCTCGACTTCAACCAGTCGCACCGCGGCGACGTCTACGCCACGCACGGACTCGGTCCGGCCTGCCAGCTGCTGGACATCCACCGCGGCGACAGGATGACCCGTCTGGTGTCGATGGACACCGAGTCGATCAACGGACTCAAAACCGCCAAGGAGAAGATGGGCGCCGAAACCTTCGCCAACGGCGATCAGACGCTGACGCTCATCAAGACCGAGAAGGGCCGCACGATCCTTTTGGAACACAACGTCTATACGCCCCGTCCCTACAGCCGCATGTATCAGCTTACCGGCACCGAAGGGTTCGCCAACAAATATCCGGTTCAGGGCTATGCGTTCCGTCCCGAACAGCTGGCGGGCGAGGTCCCCGACCACGAGAACCTGAGCGGACACTCGTTCATTCCCGCCGAGGCCCGGAAGACGCTTATGGAGCGTTACAAGCACCCGATCGTCCGCGACATCGAGGACAAGGCTCGTCAGGTGGGCGGCCACGGTGGCATGGACTTCATCATGGACTACCGGCTGGTTTACTGCCTGCAGCACGGTCTTCCGCTCGATCAGGACGTTTACGACGCGGCCGAATGGTCCTGCATCGGCGCGCTGACGGCGGCTTCGCTCGAACATAACAACGCGCCCGTCGCCGTTCCGGATTTCACCCGCGGCGACTGGGCCAAAATCGACGGCTACCGCCACGCCATGGCGCAGTAACGGCTGGCGGCTGAAATTGAAGAAGCGGTCCGGATTTTTTTCCGGGCCGCTTTTTCGGTTGTGGCAATACCTTTGCAGCGGATCGGGAAACTTTAAAAACGATCTGTTATGAATGCTGTAAAGGAAGCTCCCGATTACCTGCACGACGAACACCTGTCTCAGGGAACCAAGACCTATCTGAACGTGTTGAACGGCGGCGGACCCGCCGTCGAGTCGCTGCCCGTGCCCGACGCGCGCCGCGTGCTGGCCGATCTGCAGGCGGCCGTTCCGGTAGATCTGTCGGGCGTCGAAGAGTCCGAACGGACCATCGAGAGCGAGGGGCGCACCCTGCGCCTGAATCTTGTGCGGCCGGAGGGAACCGGCCGGGAACGGCTGCCGGTGTTCGTCTTCGTCCACGGCGGCGGCTGGGTGCTGGGCGATTATCCGACCCACCGCAGGCTGGTGCGCGATCTGGTCGCGGAGTCGGGTTGCGCGGCGGTTTTCGTCAACTATACGCCTTCGCCCGAAGCGCGGTTTCCGCAGGCCGTCGAGGAGATTTACATTGCCGTGAAATGGGTGGCCGAAAACGGCCGTGAGATAGGTGTGGACGGCAGCCGGCTGGCTCTGGCCGGCAACAGCGTTGGCGGCAATATGTCGCTGGCGGCGGCTCTTCTGGCCAAGGATCACGGCGGACCGCAGATCCGCACGCTGGTGCTGATGTGGCCGGTGACCGACGCCGGATATGACTGGGATTCCTATGTGGAGTACGGGCGTCAGCGGTTTCTGACCGCACCTTTGATGAAGTGGATGTTCGAACAGTATGTCTCGGACCCGGCGCAGCGCGGCAGCGACCTGATGTCGCCCGTGCGGGCTTCGGCCGAACGCCTGCGGGGGCTGCCGCCTACGCTGATCGCCGTCGCCGAGAACGATATCCTGCGCGACGAGGGCGAGAAGATGGGACGTTGGCTGGACGAGGCGGGCGTCGAGGTTACGACCGTGCGCTTCAACGGCGTGATACACGATTGGGGCATGCTCAACGGATTTGCCGGACTGCATCCGACGCGGACGCTGGTGCGGCTGGCAGGAGCGGTGCTCCGCGATTATCTGAGGGAATAGCGGTTCGCCGGGAGAGGAGGAAGGACCGGCGGAAACGGCCTGAACGGAGAGTCGGCGGGACGGCTGGAAACGGCTGGCGCGGCTGAATCGAGGGATCGGCAGGAGCGGAATGCCGGCGGGAGAGGCGCTGCCGGCGGGAGAGGCGCTGCCGGCGGAACGGCTGAGGCGGTGGGGCGGAAACGGCGGACGGTCGTCAGCGCCGGACTCCTCCCCGCGACAAGACCTCTTCGAAGTAGGCGATCGTCTTCAGCAGTCCGTCGCGCAGCTGGATCGTCGGTTCCCAGTCGCCGAGCATCTTGTGGGCGAGGGTGATGTCGGGTTTGCGCTGCTGCGGGTCGTCCGACGGCAGGGGCATGCGGATGATTTTCGATTTGGATCCGGTGAGTTCGAGGACGATGTGCGCCAGCTCGGAGATCGTGAATTCGTTCGGGTTGCCGATATTGACCGGCCCCGTGAAGTCGTCGGGCGTGACGGTCATCATGCGGAGCATCCCTTCCACAAGATCGTCGATATACTGGAAACTGCGGGTCTGCTCGCCGTTGCCGTAGATGGTGATCTGCTCGCCGCGCAGCGCCTGCACGATGAAATTCGAAACCACGCGGCCGTCGTTGATGTCCATTTTCGGGCCGTAGGTGTTGAATATGCGGACGATTTTCACCGGAACGCCGTGTTCGCGGTAGTAGCTCATGAAGAGCGACTCGGCGCAGCGTTTGCCTTCGTCGTAGCACGAGCGCAGTCCCAGCGGGTTTACGTGTCCCCAGTAATCCTCCGGCTGGGGATGGATCAGCGGGTCGCCGTATACTTCGGAGGTCGAAGCCTGCAGGATTTTTGCGTGGTTGCGGTTGGCGATGGCGAGCATGTTCATGGCGCCTATGACCGAGGTCTGCGTCGTCTTGATCGGGTCGTGCTGGTAGTAGATCGGCGATGCCGGGCAGGCGAGGTTGTAAATCTCCTCGACTTCGGCCATATAGGGGTAGACGATGTCGTGGCGGATGACTTCGAAGTTGGGGTGTTTCAGCAAATGGCGGATGTTGCTCTTGTGTCCCGTGAAGTAGTTGTCGATGCAGATGACGTCGTTGCCCTCTTTAAGCAGGCGTTCACACAGGTGGGAACCGATGAATCCGGCACCACCGGAGATGAGTATTCGCTTCATTGGCACGAAATAGTTTTGATTAAGGCGTGTAAATGTACGATTTTTATTTTGAATAAGTTATATTTGCACGCACAAATCGTTACAAGATAACACAAAATGGGTCGAAAAGGCGTCTTTTGTCTGCTCTATTTTCTGGCTGTCGTCTTTACCGGACTGCTGCTTGCCGCCGCTGTGCTGAGCTGGCGCGCGTCGTTCGTTTCGCCGGAACAGGGCGGGTTCTGGGCTACGATCGCCCTGCTGCTGCCGGTCGTCCTGCTGGCCAATCTGGCCGCATTGGTCTGGTGGCTGATCCGCCGCAGGTGGATCGTCGCGCTGATGCCGCTGGCGGCTTTGCTTCTGAATATGGGCTACGTCTCGTCCATGATCCAGCTGCCCGACTTCAACGCGCCCGCCGGGTCGCACGACATCCGCATCGCCACGCTCAACGTAAACGGATTCCGCCAGCTAGGCCCTAAGTCCATCACCGCGGCCGCCGTGGCCGAGATGATGCGCCACGAGCAGGTCGATGTGTTATGTTTGCAGGAGTTTCTCGACGACGGCGAGTTCCCGGCCGACAGCATCGGCGCACTCTTTTCGCGCCGGATGCCCTATTTCGTTTCCGAGGGCAACGGAGCCGTCGCCAGCCGCTATCCGATCCTCGACTGCAAATACGTCCGGTTTCCCGATACCAGCAACGACTACCTGCGCGCCGACCTGCTCGTGGAGGGAGATACGCTGCGCATTTTTTCGGTGCATCTCCAGACTTCGGGCATCGCCCAGCTGCGCCGCCGCTTCCAGAAGGACTACAACCGGGAAGCCCCGGTCGATTCGATGCTCGGCGCCGTGGACCGCAACAGCCGGATTCGTGCCGCGCAGGTGCGTGAAATCCGCGCCGAGACGGATGCGTCGCCCTATCCGGTAATTCTGGCGGGCGACTTCAACGATACTCCCTCGTCATATACCTACCGCGAGATGAAGGGTGCTCTGACCGACGGTTTCCGCCGGTGCGGAAACGGGTACGGCGGCACTTTCCGCTATCTGGGCGGATTGCTGCGTATCGACTATGTCTTCTATGACGACACCTTCGAGTGCGTTCGCTATTACATGCCCTCCGAAGTGGTCAGCGACCATAAGGTCGTGATCGCAGAACTCCGGTTCAAATAGATTTCGGCTTTCGCGGCTTTCCCCGTCTCTGCATTGGTCTGTATCGGCGCGGAGTGGCGGGCGTTTGTGCGGCTGGTCTTATTGCTGGCGATGGCCGGGGTGGCGGTACGTTTGCGCCGCCGCTTTTCGGCCGGGGTGCAAAAAACAGACGCGGAGCGCGGTTCGGGCCGGGCTTCGCGTCTGCTGTTGCATATCGGTTTCGTGCGCGGAGTGCACCTCGGCGCGTTACGGTCGGGCGATGCCGCCGCTGGTGTCCTCCACGGTTTCGGACCGGGGCTGCTCCTTGGCGATCGTGAAGGTGAAGGTCGAACCCTCTCCCTCCGCCGATTCGATGGTCAGCTCGCTGCCGTTGCGCCGCGTGAGGTCCTGCACCAGTTGGAGACCCAGACCCGATCCCTCTTCGTTCTTGGTGCCGTAGGTCATGTAGTGGATTTCGGGGTTGAGCAGTTTGGGGATGTCCTCCTCCCTGATGCCCGTGCCGAAGTCGCGGACGCTGATGCGTGCGTGCGTCGGCGTCTCGCGCACCGAGATGATGATGCGTCCGCCCTCGTTGCTGTACTTGATGGCGTTGGACATCAGGTTGCGCATGATCGTCTTGACCATGTCCACGTCGCAGTTCACCGAAATCGGACCGGGAATGTCGTATTCGACGGAGATGCTCTTGACCTGCGCCACGAGGTCCGACATTTTGCTGGCGAAGACCACCACTTCGGAGATGTCCACCTCCTGAAAGACCGAATTCATGCGTCCTGTCTGGCTCTTGGTCCATTTCAGCAGGTTGTCCAGCAGCATGAAGGTGCTTTCGGTGATGTTGTTGCCCATGGTCACCATTTCGAGGTTTTCCTCGCCGATCTGCTCCGGGGTGAGGTTCATCAGGAGCATGTTGAAGACCATCTTGAGCGTCCCGATGGGCGAGCGCAGGTCGTGGGCGATGACCGAATACATCTTGTCGCGCGCATCGACCGTGGCCTGCAGTTCGTCGCGCTGCTGCATAATGGTCCGCTGCGCCGCGGCCAGATAGATATGGTGGGTTACGCGGGTGATCAGCTCTTCGTGGTTGAACGGCTTGGAGACGTAGTCGCTGGCCCCCAGCTTGAAGCCTTTGACGATGTCTTCGGGGTTGTGGAGCGCCGTGAGGAAGATCACCGGAATGTCCTGCGTGGCGGGGTCGGCCTTGAGGTGCTTGATCACTTCGTAACCGTCCAGATCGGGCATCATGATGTCGAGCAGGATCAGGTCCGGAGCCTCTTTCGACGCTTTCTCTATCGCTTCGTAACCGCCCGACGCCGTGACGATCTTGTACTTGGCGCGGCTCAGCACGGCTTTCAGCAGCATGATGTTGGTCGCGATGTCATCGACGGCGAGGATCGTGTAATCCTCCGGTTTTATGGCGATGTTTTTCATGGGGAACGACTTTTTACAATGCAAATATAGTATTATTTTTCGCTCGTTATCAAAAACTTCAGGCCCTTTTGGCTTTTTCCCAAGCGCCCCGTCCCCGATGGGTCGCGAGGTAGGCCGTGCCGCGGAACACGTTGAGGTTCATGAAGAGAAAGTAGTAGGGGATGAACAGCAGGCGGCTGCGGCGTCCGCTGCGTTCGAGCGCCCGGCCCGCGAGCGCAGCGAGGTAGAAGGCGCACTGCAGGGCCAGCGTCACGACGTAAAGCGTCGGATGCCCCGACCACAGCAGGGCGACGTTGAGCGGCAGCAGGGCGACCAGCACCACGGGCGTCAGCGTCCAGCGCAGCACCCGGTGCGAGACGTACTGGAACCAGAGCACGCCGTAGCGGAACGGATTGAGCAGTTTGCGCAGCCGCCAGACCGATTGCAGGCCGCCGGCCGCGATGCGTTTCTTGCGCTTGCCCTCCTCGCCCATGTCGGCCGAGGGCGTCTCCAGCGCGTACGCCTCCTTGCAGTAGGCGATTTTGTAACCCTGCGACGCGATCAGCATCGAGCAGACGAAATCGTCGAGCAGCGTGTCTTCGGGCAGTGTCTGCCACAGTCCGCGCCGCACGGCGAACAGTTCGCCCGCGGCTCCGACCGCAGAATAGAGCCGGTAGTCCAGCTCCTTGAGTTTCGATTCGTATTTCCAGTAGACGCCTTCGGTGGCGGCGGCTCCCGCTCCGCCTGCGTCGGCCACGCGCTTCTCGCCCGCCACGCACCCGACCTGCGGGTCCTCGAAACAGCGGACGATCTCCGTCACGGCTTCGGGATTGAGCATCGTGTTGGCGTCGGTGAAGACCACGAGCGGCGTGCGGATGTGTTCCAGCGCGCGGTTCAGCGCCGCGGTCTTGCCGCCGCGCCGTGCGTCGTGCAGAACGGTCGCGTCGGGGTAGGCCGCCAGCAGTTCGACCGTCCGGTCGGTCGAGCCGTCGGTGATCCACGTTATGCGGAGTTTGCTGGCGGGATACTCCAGCGCGCGGCAGTTGGCCATCTTTTCGGCCACGATCTCCTGTTCGTTGTAGGCGGCGATCAGCAGCGTCACTTCGGGCGCCTCGGCCGGAACTTCGTACCGGCGCGCAGGGCGCAGGGCTTCGCGGATTTTCACCAGCGTCCACAGCAGGATGCCGTAGCCGAGGTAGGTGTAGAAGACGAGGAAAACCCCCGCCCAGAAGAGTATGGCTATGGTCGTCATGCTTCGAAAAGTTCGGTTAATACCTGTTTCATCTGTCTGTCCCACGAGAGGGTGCCTTCGACCGACGCGCGGATCTGCGCCGGAGTGAGGTTCACGCCGTCGCAGAAGCGGACGAGGGCCGTGATGTCGAGCGGCGTATCGTCGGCCGGGGCCTTCATCACGTAGGGCATGCCGTCGAAGTCGCTGTCGTTCTCGGAGTAAACGAACGGGATGCCGCGTGCGGCGTATTCACGGTTTTTGAGGGTCTTGATGCGGGTAATGCCGTTGCGGTGACGGCCCAGACTGGCTATGCCCATGTCGCACCACTCGAATTCGGCGTCGAGTGCCGCACCCGAACGGGGTCCGATCACTTCGGCGTATTCGCTCAGCCCGTACTCCTCGATCGTGCGGCGGTAGCCGTCGATGAGCGACTCGATGCCGTCGCCCGCGATGCGCAGGCGGATGATGCATTGGTGGGGACCGGCGTAATAGACTTTCAGGCCCTCGATCACGCGGTCCAGACCGTGCCAGAAGTGAATGTTCGCCACGGCCAGCAGCCTGATTTCGTGGGGGCTGCCGTGCCGCTGCGTCTTGAGCGGGATGCTCCGGAAGTCGATGCCGTTGGAGATGCGGATTGTCGGCCGGCCGAAGATTTCGGGGTCGTCGGAGAAGGTCACGATGCGGTCCACCCAGCGGGCCATCCGGCGGCGGAAGGTGCGGTCGATGCGCAGTTTCAGCCTGCGCACGAAGGGTGATTGCGCGAATTCTGCGTCGTAGGGGTAGGTCGGTATTTCGAGCGCGATGCGTACGCCGAGTTTTTTGACTTTGCGCAGCCAATGGATCAGCACCGGGCTGGCGTTGTGGTCGTGGCGGATGTAGAGGAACTCCACGCCCTCGTCGCGGATGTGGCGCGTGATGTCGCCCAGCGACACCCGTTTGGCGACCTTGGCCCGCAGTCCCTGCCCGAACGTGCGGATCGCACGCCCGCCGACCATACGGCGCTGCGTGCCGTCGGCCGCGATTTCGAGGTGGCACAGCTCGACGTCGGCGCCGTTCCGGCGCAGGGCGTCGCATTGGGAGAAAATCTTCTTGCTGATGCCGCTATGGGCCGAGAAGCCGTGGAAAACGACGAATAATCCTTTCATTGAGTTATCGGTTTTTGCGGGAGAGGAGACGGAGGGCGGTTCCTTTCAGGTCGTATTCGCCGCTGAACTGGATGTAGAGCAGCCACACGGCCAGCGCCGCGGCGCCTTTCGCCGCAAGCGACACGAGCATAGGCATCGGCGGCAGCAGCCATTCGACGGCCGCCAGCGGCAGGCAGACGAGCGCCGAGAGCAGCAGGGGCGAGAGGAAACTGCGCCAGAAGGCGCCCCACCCCGTGCGCAGCGTCAGGCAGAACAGCGCGTGATAGCACTGGATGAAGTTGATTGCGAACGAGATGCAGATGCACCACGCCACGGCTTGGGTCGTGCCGAAGGCGAAGATGCCGGTGCAGATGGCCGCCGTGTTGAGCGCTGCCGAGAAGAGGCCGCAGAAGAAGAGCATCCGCGTGGCGTTGGCCGCTTGGAAAATCGAGCCTGAGGTGGACATGACGATTTGGATGCCCACCGAGAGCGCCAGAATCCGGAATACCGGGACCGAAGGCTGCCATTGGTCGCCGAAGATGATGAGGACCAGCTCCTGCGCCGTGAACCACAGCACCACCGAGAGGGGCAGGCCGATCAGCGCCAGCAGGCGGACGACTTTGCGGTACGAGTCGGCCAGTTTGCGCAGGTCGTTCTGCATCTCCGAGAAGATCGGGTGCATGACGGGCGATACGACGTAGGCGATATTTTGCAGCGGCAGCATCATCAGGCGGTACGATTTGTCGTAGTACCCCAGCTGCGAAAGGCTCATGTAACGGCCCATCAGCAGCTTGTCGAGGTTGCGGCTGAAGTAGTTGAGCAGCTGGAACGAAAACTGGTAGGCCGAGAACGAGAACACCTTGCCGACGGCCGCCTTTCCGGGTTTGAGGTGCACCGAAAGCGGATTCTGGCGGTAGTTTATCACGAAGAGCATCAGGCTCGAAAAGACCGGATTGATCGTCAGCGCGTAAATCCCCGCCCCGGCATAGGCGGCGGCGATGGCCGCCGCGCCGCCGACGACCTGCACCGAGAGCGATCGCACGGCAGCGAATCTGAATCGCTTCTCTTTGAGTATGAGTCCGTTGGGGACGATATTCGCCGCGGCGAAAAAGAGGTTTGCGGAGAGTATGCGCAGGATGTTGCGCAGTTCGGCCGAATCGTCGTAAAACGAGGCGATCAGCCCCGATGCGGCGAAGAAGAGCAGCGCCATGACGGCTCCGGACCACAACGTGAGCGAGAAGATGCCGCCCAGATCGCGTTTGTCGAGATTCTTGTGCTGGATGACCGCCGGGCCGATGCCCAGATCGCTGAAGATGGCGAAGAAGGCGATGACCACGGTGGCGATATTCACCACGCCGAACTCTTCGGGGGTGAACAGGCGCGCCAGCACGCCCGACACCACGAGCGTCACCACGATGCCGGCGTATTTCGCGATCGAGGTGTAGAAGACGCCCGAAGCCAGCTGACGCCCTACCGTATGGGGTTGTTTATTGTCGTTTTCCGTCATAAAGTCGTTCGTAAAGCCCGCCGTACATTGCGGCGATGCGTCCGATGCCGAAGTGTTCCTGCGCATAGGCGCGGTTGCGGGCGCCTTGGTCCGTCGCCGAGAGGCGCGCGGCCCGTTCCAGCGCGATATCCACCGACCGCGGGTCGGCGGGATCGAATGCCGGGTTGCCCGTCTCGGCGAGCAGGCCGCCGATGTTGCCGCTGGCGGGACCCGTCACCACGCGTCCGAAGCTCAGCGCCAGCGGGACGTTGCCCGAATTGAGGATGTCCGTCCGCTGGATGAAAACCACGTCGGCGGCGGCGAGGTAGCAGGGCAGCTGTTCGTCGGGAATCAGCGGTTCGGGCGAGGTGATGCGGCTGTCGAAGAAGCCTTCGGCGCTATGCGCCGCGGCGTAAAGCAGGCGTCCGGCGAGCCGTTTCAGCCCTTTGAACCGCGATCCGCGCCGGGTGTAGGGCCACAGGCGCGGCGCGAGCAGGAATTTGGCCGGGTAGTGCAGTCGGCGGAACGCGCCCCATACCAGCCTGCGCTCCTCCGCGTGGCGGAACGCCCCGAAGGCCAGCACCACCAGCCGGTCGGCCGGGATGCCGAGCGCGCGGCGGCCTGCGTCGCGCGTAATGTCCATGTCGTACAGCCCTTCGTAGATGTGGTGCGGGATCATGACCTGCAGCTGCTCCGAATCCGGATGCGCCGCCGTGAATTCCCGGAGGCTGCAGTCGCCCAGATGTACGATGGCGTCGGCATATCTTTCCACTAGTCCGTAAGCCTCTGCCACGAGCGGATTGCCGTGGTGCGGCAGGGTGTTGTGACGGGTGTATATCAGCGGTATTCCGTTGTTTTTCAGCGTCTGGAGCTGCTGTTCGAGAGTATCGACGTCGGCCGGAGCCGGAGCCTTCCAGCGGAACAGCTCTTCGGGCCATTGGAGGTGTACGATGTCGTAGTCCGCGGCGTTGCTGCGGAACTCTTCGACCGAGCACACGACCTCGTATCCGCAAGCGCGGATGCCGTCGGCGAGCAGCCGCACGAAAGGGTTGTCCGAAGTGCCGGAAGCCGTATAGACGATCAGAATCTTCATGCGCCGGTTAGATTTTCACCCATGTCTGTTTTTCGGGGTCGTAGCATTTGATGACGCGCGCCGGGTTGCCCACGGCGACGCTGTAGGCGGGAATGTCCTTCGTCACGACGCTCCCGGCACCGATCTGGCAGCGTTCGCCGATCGTGACCCCCGCCACGACCACCGAATTGGCTCCGATGTGCGATTCGCGGCCGATCACCACCTCCTTGCGGACGAGCTTCTGCTCGTTCGAGTCGCGCGTGCCGTCGGCGTAGCCGTGGTTGAAGCCCGATATGAAGACGTGCTGTCCCAGTCCGGCGCGGTCGCCCATGCGCACGGGGCCGATGACCACCGACCCGATGCCGATGCGGGCCGCGTCGCCGATCAGGACGTCTCCGGCGCCGTTGTTGACGACCGCATAATCTTCGATCAGGGCGTCGCGTCCCACTTCGAACCGCCGCCACGGAAAAACGTCGAGCCGCGCATGACGGCGGATCAGCGCACCCCGGCCCTTTTTGTGAACAAAAGGGTTTACCAGCCAGCGCACCCAAAGCCGCGGACGCGGGTGTTTGTGAGGCGAAATCAACCCGATGACGAACTTTTTCAGCCGGGGATTGTCTTTGATTTTGTCAATCATAACCACAAAGATAGCAAACTTCTGCGATATACGTAACTCCGTTGTGCGAAATCCGGTGTGTTATGGCGCAGTTTTTGGCATATTTCCATAAAATTCCGGGCTTTTTTGTTTGAAAATTTGGCGGAATTGAATATATACGCTACTTTTGTTCCAGCGACACTTTTATCGGATGATCCGACTTTTTGAATTATGAAAAAAATTCTCCTTTTCGCCGCCGCTGCACTGAGCTTTGCAGGGTGTGCCGAAGATGCGCCGACTCCCGGACCGGCAGACGATGCCGGAAAATTCGCGGAGATGAGCGTCCCTTCCTCGTTCGGTTGGAAAACGACGGCTTCGGTCGCCTGTAATTTCACCGCTCCGCAACCCACCCGCGTATATGTGGCTGCCGAGCAGGGGGCCGAGCCTTTCGCTTCGTTTATGGTCGGCGGCGACGCCGATCCGGTGAAGCTCAACGTGCCGGCCGCGACGCGGACGCTCTGTGTGAGCTGCCGGACCGAAAGCGGCGTTTCGCCGCAGGTGGCCGTTCCCGTGACTTCCGACGGCGCTTTCTGCTCTCTCGATCCGAAAGCGGCGAGCGGCACCCGCGCCGGAATCGGTAATGACGACGAAGCCAGCGTCGATGAGGGGCTGATCTACATCCCCGCCCGCTGGAACGGATGGGGCACGCTGATGTTCGAGGACCTCTGGCCCGCTTACGGCGACTTTGATTTCAACGATTTCGTCGTCAACTACAAGATCCAGCTCTACATGCAGAACAAGAACAAGGTCGATGCGATGCTGATCGGCGTCCGTGTGAAGGCGGTCGGCGGTTCCATTCCCTACGATTTGTGTCTTGCGATGAAGGGCGTCAAGGGCGGCGAGATCGACCAGATCGAACCCTACAACAGCAAAAACGCTCCCGAAGCGGAGTTGGTCGCGCTCAACTCTCCGAATTACGTCAAGGAGCCGGCGGTGCTGAAGTTCCTGAACATCCGTGAAAACGCCAACCGCCCTGCGGGTGCCGCCTATGTGAATACGGAGGAAGGCTATGAGATGCCCGAAGACCGGCTTGCCGAGGCTTCGTTCATGGTCTATTTCCGCAATTCGATCGCCATCGAGAATGTGGCTTTCGATACGTTCGATTTCTTCCTGACCCGCGACCGGGAATCGGACGGCCGCCGCATAGAGATCCACCGGGGCGGTTTCGAGCCTACGCCCGCCGCGACGGCCGACTACAATGCGCTGGCCGGACAGAGCGCCTATACCGACAGAGCCGGCCGCTTCTACTATTCGAACGACGGGCTGGTCTGGGCGATCAATATTCCCTTCGACATTCAGCATGCCTACGAGAAGACCGATTTCCTGAAGGCTTATCCCCAAATGCTCGAATGGGCGCAGTCGGGCGGCGCGGTGGCGCAGGAGTGGTATCTGCACGGCGTGGAGAAGCACCTCGTGAAGAGAAAATAAGACCGCAAATACCGGAAACGGAAAAGGAAGGGCAACGCCCTTCCTTTTTTTATCGGCCGCTTCGGCCTGTTCCGCCCGCCGCTCCGCCGATTCGGGGCGGCGGGCGGGTTTGCGCTCTATCTGCCGAGCGATTCGTAAAGCGCCAGCAGCTGCCGGGCCGTCTCTTCCCAAGAGAAGAGTTTGACCCGTTCGAGTCCGTAGGCGACCTGTTCGGCGCGGAACGCCGGATCGGTTTCGAGCCGCAGCAGGGCGTCGGCGATCGCCGTCGGCGAAGTCGGATCGACGAGAATTGCTCCCGGACCGGCCACTTCGGGGATCGCCGAGGTGTTCGACGTCACCACGGGCGTGCCGCAGGCCATCGCTTCGAGCTGCGGAATTCCGAAACTCTCGCGCAGCGAGGTGTAGAGGAACGCCGATGCGCCGTTGTAGACGGCCGGGAGGTCGCCGTTGGGGATATACCCCGGCAGACGGAGCATCCCGCGCAGTTCAGGCGCGCCGATCTCGCGCAGAATCTCCTCCGCGGCCTGCTCCCTCAGGTCTGCGACCAGCAGCGGCAGGGGTTTCTCCGAGCGGCGCACGTACTCGGCGTAGGCGCGCAACGTGCCGGACGTGTTCTTCTTGGGGTCGGTGTTGCCCAGAAAGAAGATGTAGCCGGGATCGGAGAGGTATTTGCCGACGGTCCGCGCCACATCGTCCAGCGGCCGGAACCGTTCGTTGTAGCCGTTGTAGATGGCCGTGATCCGTTCGGGATCGAGACCGAGGGCCGTGCGGATGCGGTCGCATTCGAATTGCGAGACGGTGATGATCTTCCGGCACTTGGGCAGGATGCGCGGCACGACCAGCCGGCGGTAGATGCGTCCCAGCGACTGGTAGGACGACTTGTTGCGCGAAGCCTGCTTTTCGAGGAAGATGATGTCGTGCAGCGTCAGCACCAGCGGAGTGCGGCCCCATACGGGCGCCGTGTTGCTCGTGCAGTGCAGCAGGTCGGGTTTGACCCGCGCCACGGCGCGCGGCAGCGCCCACTGCTCCCAGAGCGGATAGGTCGGGCAGCGGAGCGTCTCGATATGCATGTTGGGCGTCTCCTCCAGACAGCGGTCCCCGCCTTCGCCCGTGAAGATGAAGTATTCGTTTTTCGTGTCGATCTTCTGCAGGCAGCGGATGGTTTCGAGCGCCACGAAGTCCATGCCGTGTTTGTTGGGGCGGAAGATGCGCTGTGCCTCGATTGCTATTTTCATGGTTCGGTCGGGGTGTTGGCACCGGGAGCGTTGCCGCCGGCCCCGGTGTGTTCGGTGTGGATGAATTTGTCTTTGGTGCCCCGCAGGCGGAAAAGGTTGGCTGCGGTCAGCAGGAACAGTACGGGCATGCGGCGCAAGGCGCGGCCCAGCTGCCGGTCGGTCTGCTCGTCGGGGAGCGCCAGCGCCAGCGCGAAGAGCAGCAGGAGCAGTACGATCCACCATTTTATCGAGCCGAGGGGATCGAATACGGTCATCGCGGCCGTCCAAAGCGGCACCAGCCCCATCAGCAGGATGCGCGGCGGCAGGCACCATTGCAGGAGTTTGTCGCAGTAGTCGAGGTTGCCCGCGGCGATTGCGCCCGGCAGCTGCCGGACGGCCGACCCCAGCGCGTAGAACTGCGCGGCGATCCATCTGCGCCGCTGGTTGTAGTAGGCGCCTTCGCCCTGCACCTTCTCGTCCAGCACGCGCAGGCCGTCGATGTAGTCGATGTAGATGCCCTGCCTGAGCAGCAGCGCTTCGAGTTCCTTGTCTTCGCCCGACGTGGTGCAGCGGGCGATGTTGTCGCGGAACCACTTGTATTCGAAGGCCATGCCCGAACCGATGAGCGCCGAGGAGAGTCCCAGCGCCACGTGTCCGCGGCGGAATATGGCGTTGTTGATCTCTTCGCTCGCCGCATCCAGCACGGCGGTGTCGGTGTCGCGGTTCTTGGCCGTGCGGTGGGCCTGTACGGCTTGCACGCCGCTGTCGAAGACGTCGTTGAGCCGGGCGATGAAATCTTCGCCGGCCAGATTGTCGGCGTCGAGGATCGTGACGGCTTCGGCGGCTTCGGGTCCCAGCTCTTCGACCGCGAAATTCAGCGCCTTGGCCTTGGAGCTGTTTTCGAAGGAGACCTCCAGCACGCGGATCGGCAGCGTGCGCAGTTCGGCCAGCGTTTGGGGTTTCAGCCGGTCGGCGATCACGACCACCTCGTGCAGCTGTGCGGGATACTCCTGCCGCAGGGCCGCCTGCGCCGTGCGGACGATCACCGCATCGCTTTTGTAGGCGGGAATCAGCGTCACGAACTTCCGCCGGCGTTTGGCCTGCGGATAGTCGTCCATGCTTTTGCGCGTCGAGAAGAGCGCGAAGACGAAAAGATAGAGCACCGGAAGTCCCAGTACGAAGATGAAAATCCAGTCGGCTATGTTCAGAAGAGTCGTCATGCCTGCTTGTTTTTCAGGGTGAAGAAGTCGCGTACGCCCCGGCATACGGCTTTCGCGAGGTCGCCGCGCCGGTGCGCGAGCGCCGAGACGGCGTTTTTGGGCGCCGCTATGCAGAGCTGGTAGGCGACCGAAAGCAGCCGCGCGCCGCCCCGGAGGTTGCGCCATGCGAAGAGCAGCCGGTTGCGGGTCAGGCAGTAGCTCCGCAGGGGGCTTTGTTGGCCCGTGGTCGCGCTCTCCTTGTGGAATACCGTGCAGCGGGGATCGTAGACGATGCGCCGGCCCTGTTCGCGGATGCGTACCGACCAGTCCAGCTCCTCGTAATAGAGGAAGTAGATCTCCGGCATCGGTCCGGCTTTTTCGAGCGTTTCGCGCCGGACCATCATCGCCGCGCCGTGCGCATAGGGCGTGTCGTGCGGGGTGTCGTACCGCCCGTCGTCGGGTTCCCCGAAGCCGATCAGGGCGTTGCGCAGCGTGATGCGCGTCAGGGGCGTGTAGCCCGCGAACTGAATATGCTGCGGAGGAGCGAAAAACCGGATTTTCGGACAGACCGCGCCGATCGAGCGGTCGTTGTCGAGGGTTTCGCGGAGGTAGTGCAGGGTGTCCTCGGTGACTTCGGTGTCGTTGTTCAGCAGCAGCAGATAATCGCCCGTCGCCGCCGCGAATCCGAGGTTGTTGCCGCCGGCGAACCCTAAGTTGCGTTCGCTGCGCAGCACCTTGACGTCGGGGTAGCGTTCCCGCAGCGGGGCCGCTTCGTCGCGCGTTGAGCCGTTGTCCACGATCACGATCTCCAGCGGAGTCGTGACATGCCGCCGCAGCGAGTCGATCATCGCGCAGGTGAGGTCGTAGCCGTTGTAATTGACCGATATGACCGATATCCGCCTCTCCATCATTCGTAATTTTCCCGCAGAGGGGGCTGTTGTGCCGCGGTCGCCTTGTCGAGAATCTCCTTGCGCGATAGCTCGCGGTCGAAGCGCGGCGCGAGGAAGATGAAGCCCATGCTCATGTAGAGGATGGCGCCCGTGGGTATCTGTCCCAGAATCTCGTTGGCGTAGGCCATGACGACGATGCCGGAAATTCCGGCCGTGAGCGCCGCCGTGAATCCCCTGAGCTGCGTGTTCCGCAGCTTGAAGACCACCAGATAGGCGCCCCGCGCCAGTATGTAGAGCAGGATGCCGATGTGCAGCAGGATGCCCACGACGCCCGTTTCGACCCAGATCATCACGAACCACGAGTCGGTCGGAATCTGTGACAGCGGCGCGGTCGGGGTGAAAGTCTTGGCTTTGCCGCCGCCGTGCCCCAAGCCTGCGCCGAAGGGTTTGTCCGCCATTATTTCGCGCAGTTTGGCCTGATTTTCAAGACGGACCTTGAAAGACGGATCTTCCGAGTTGAAGGCGCTGCGCGCACGCCGGACCAAGGCGTTGCCCTGCCCGATCGAGGTGAACTTCAGGAAGACGAACGCCGCGATGACCAGCAGGACGCCCATGACGATGACTTTGATGTTGCGCGACATCATGATGAAGGCCGTGTAGCCGACGAACGGCACGGCCAGCGCGCTGCGCGTGCCCGAAATCAGCATGCCGTAGCAGGCCGCGGCGGCGACCAGCAGCAGGTATATCTTCATCCACGGATTGCGGTAATAGAGCGCCGAGATCGAAAAGACGACCATCGAAAGTCCCATCGAGCCGCCGAAGTTGGCGGCGTCGCTGAAGAACGAGAAATACCGGACCCCGCTGTGGATGATGTGCGTCGAGCGTCCGCCGAGAACGAACAGCCAGTAGTTTTCGGCGGCGTTGAAGCCGAAGAACTTCTGGATGCAGGCTTTGCCCACGGCGATCAGCGTCAGGACGGACCAGATGACGAGCATGTATTTCAGGTACTTGTATTCGTTCATCGTGAGCTGGGTGAGCACCACGATAAAGAAGAAGTAGAACGCCACGGACCTCACGGACGAGAACCATCCCGAAACCGAAACCGATTCGGGGTTGACCACTTCGAGCACGCAGTACGCCACCCAGATCGCCGCGACGACGGTCAGCCCGGAGCTGGCGCGTTTCCATTCGATGCGGTGCATCATGGCCTGCAGGCTTATTATCAGGATGTTGTAGAATATCAGCGCATCGAGGATCATGCCGAACGGCAGGTCGTGGGCGTAACGGGTCAGCCCCATGATGAAGTAATTGATCACGAACAGTCCGAGCATCGCCAGCGCAGGATTGCGCAGCGTGACCCACAGGATGCAGAGTGCGGCGGGAATGGCGGCGACGACGGTCCCGGCGAGCAGTCCGTAGTTGAGGAAAGCCATGGCGACCACGGCCACGCCGCCGACGAGCATGCCCCCGATGATGAACCGGGGGATGCTGACGGGTGTGGTTATGCTGCCGTAGCGTTCCATAGCGGGCTTTTTTTGAGACGGATAACGGGCTGCGCTTTTATTTGACGGCCGTGAATCCGAACTGGCTGATCTGGTAACCCAGTCTGCGCATGCGGGTGTAGGGCGGCATCAGCCCCGTGAAGGACTGCACCACGTCGCGGCGCGCGCAGTTGAGACAGAGGGTCACGGGCGTGCGGCCCGCGAGTTTCTCGGTTTTCTCGAAAAGCAGCTGGTCCGTATCCTTCCACGTGCGGTTGGCTGGGGCAATGACGATGTTCAGCGCGGCGTTCCGCAGCAGCTCCTTGGGTACCGATTTGTCGGAGAAGGGCGGGTATTCCACCAGTACGACGTCGGCTTCGCAGAGCGGAAGGTCACCCGGTCTGTCCTGCACGAAATCTTCGAGTTTTCCGGCGAGCAGGTAGGATTTCTGCTCGACGTCGAAGTCCTTGTTCCATGAGATCACGCGGACTTTCATGTCGGCTTCGCGCAGATAGGCGGCCACCTGTTCCGAAATCGTGCTCTTGCCGTCGCCGGCCTCGGTGCTCAGTATGTTGAGTATGTTGGGCCGGCGCGACGGCTCGAAATAGTTGATCGCCGCGTTGCCGATATAGCGCGCCGCGATTTCGCGGTACTGCTTGGCGTAGCGCCGCTGTCCGAAGCGTCCTTTGCCGGGGAAAGCTCCGATGACCCTGCCGCCGGTGATGCGCTCGGCGCGGACCTTGTCGCGCAGCGTGCGGTCGAGCAGCTCCAGCAGGATGAAGAATCCCAGCACGAAGAGGAACGTGGCGAGGAACGCCGCGGCCACGACCAGTTTGCGCTTGTTCGGCTCGGCGTTGATCGGGAGCACCGGCGGATTGATGATCTTGAGCGTCGCCGAGGTCATCTGCAGGTTCTTCTGCCGCAGGCGGGCCGTGTTGAGGGCCGTGAGGATCGAGAGGTACGACTGCTCCGAGAAGTTGATCTCGCGGCCTTTGCGCTTGAGCGTCGAACCCACGGGCGAGAAGTGGGTGTACTTGTCGTCGAGTTCGGTCTTGCGCAGTTTCATGACCGCCAGCTCGGCCCGCGATTTCTCGGCGAGCAGTACGGCGGCGAGCCACTCCGCCACGATCGAGTTGGTCGAAAGCCCCTCTTTGGTGTACTGCTGGCTGGCGATGTTGGTCGTTATCTCCTGCAGGTTGCGGGTCTCCTCGGCCAGTTTCCTGCGCAGGTCGCCCGTATTGCTGCGACTGGCCGCTATGCTCGGACGGTCGGAGAGCGTCTCGCCGCTCTCGGTGGGCGCCGGCTGGAAAGCTTCGGCCGCCGAAATGCGCGAGTAGAGACTGCCGATCGTATGGAGCTTCTCGATGAACTGCGCATTGTTGTGGAAGGTCTGCAACCCTTCGAGTTGCTCTTCGATCGACTTGCGCAGTTTCTCGGCGCTCTCGAAGTTGAGCAGGATCTCCTCGTAGCGCAGTTCGTAGTCGCGCGACAGGGCGGCGATATGCTTGGTCTGCTCGTCGTAGTTGATCACCTTGTGCTCGACGTTGTAGTCGCGCAGCGAATCCTCCAGCTCTCGCAGGTTCTTGCCTACGCGGGCCAGCTCGGACTCGAAGTAGGCGATCACGTTGTTCGTCTCGCCGAAGCGCAGGTCGCGGTACTGCCTGACGAATTCGTCGTTGAGGATCACCAGCGTGTTGTAGACGATGTACGGGTCGTCGTTCTCGTAGCTGATTTCGAGCATGTCGCTGCTGGTGATGCGCTTGACCTTGATCTGGCTCAGCGCCTGATAGCTGTAGTAGGGCGGGTTCCAGTGGAACATGCCGTATACGTGGTTGTCGTGGTCGGCCTCCTCGAATCTGCGCAGGTTTTCGAGCGTCTTTTCCTCGGAGGTGCGGTCCACGAGGTCCATGACCTCTTTGGGGGTCCGGTTCAGCAGGTACCGGGAGGTGCGGGCCGTCAGGTACTGGTTGTCGTTGTCCGGATCGAGGTGCGTGAGTCCCTGCGCGTAAAGGCGCATCGAGACGTTCTTGAGCGTGGTCTGCGACAGGATGATGTTGATCAGGTTGTCCATCGCGTTGTTGATGATGTTCCAGTCCTGACGCGTGCCTTCGGTGGTGGTGATGTCGTAGCCCGAAACGATGCCCGTGTAGACGGTCGTCATGGATTTGTAGTTGCGGGGCTGGGCGCCCATTTTGAAGAAGACGGCCAGCGCTACGACTGTCGGAGCGAGGATCAGCCACCACTTGATGCGGTAGAGAAACCGGGCGGTATAAGCGATGTAATTCATGGACTATTCGGTTTTAGGGGCTTGGGGGGCGGTTGCGGGCGCCGGTTTGCTGATGATCGGCGTTCGGGTGAGCACTTCGAGCGTCAGCAGGGCGTTGTTCAGGCTCCGGCGGACCTCTTCATACTCGCGGATGGCCACGTTTTCGATGTTTTTCTGGCGGCTCAGCGTCTGGGCGTCGAGTTTGCCGTTGATGAAGTCGGCTTCGCTCAGGCGGTACTGCGCCTGCGCCGTGACCATGGCTTCGACGGCGCTCCGCAGGACCGAAAGCTGCTGGACGGCCAGCGTGTATTGCTGGATGACCTTGATGCGCTGCTCTTCGAGCCAGCGTTCCGTGTCCAGCTCGACCTGTTCGATGCGCCGTTTCTGCTGCTTGATCTTGTTGCGGCGGTTGAATATCTCGTCGATCGGCAGCGAGAACGACGCTCCGACGTTCCACCAGCTCTGCTCGCGGCCCGTGGTGGTCGTGGTCCAGATCTGGTTGCTGTTGTCCTGATAGTTCTGGTTGTAGATGTCCGACGAGCCGTAATTGTAGTTGGCGTTGATCTTGAAGTAGTGCTGCCAGTTGCGGCGCACGTTCTTCAGTTCGCGCTCTTGTATCTCGACGGCTTTGTTGTAATACTCCACCTGCGGCGTATTGCGTGCGTTTTCGAGCAGCTGGTGCAGCGGCGGCAGTTGCAGGCCGATGTAGTCGTCAGGCGAAAGCTGCAGGTCGCTGTATTCGAATTCGAAGTCGGGGGAGTTGCCCTGTGCCGTCGCGGCGACGGCAGCCAGCAGCAGCCATAGTGTGAAGACCGCTCTTTTCATAGTTGCTGTTTTTATACGTTTTCTTTCTGTATGAACGCCGTGAGTGTGCGCAGAATTATCTTCAGGTCGAACCACGGCGACATTTTGCGGGCGTACTCGATGTCGAGCTGCTTGCGCTGTTCGGGCGAGAGCTTGCCCGCCTGTCCGCGTTTCTCGACCTGCCACAGGCCCGTGAGGCCAGAGGGGCACATGAAACGTTCGATATATTCGTCGCTCGTGAGGCGTTCGGCTTCGTAGAGCGGCAGCGGGCGGTTGCCCACCACCGACATGTCGCCCCGCAGGATGTTGAAGAGCTGCGGCAGCTCGTCGATGCTGTATTTGCGCAGGAAGCGGCCCAGACGGGTGATGCGGGGATCGTTCTCGATCTTCACGAAGGCGTTTTCCTGCTCGGTCTCGACCTTGTGGTGGTGGGTCTCTTCGGCGATCACGAAGTCGTCCGCATACAGCATCCCGTTTTGGGTGTCTTCCAGCAGTCTGCGCATCTCTTCTTCGCCGAGGACCATTTTCCCCGAATCGGCCTCCTGCGGCTGGGCGGCGTACTGGTTCAGTTCGCCCAGCTCTTTGAGCCGCCGGTCGGCGTCGGTGCGCATCGAGCGGAATTTCAGGAAGTCGAAAATCCGGTAGTTGCTGCCGACGCGCTTCGATTTGTAGACCACCGGTCCGGGGCTATCGAGTTTGATGGCTGCCGCCACGACGATCAGCAGCGGCGAGAGCAGGAGGATCGCCGAGAGCGATGCCGCGATGTCGAAGGCCCGTTTCCAGAGCGGCATGCGGAAAATCTGCACTTCGGGGCTGTTTTGCGCTGCGGGTTTGTGCGTGAAGGCGTAGTCGCCCATGAATTGCAGCATGCGCAGGAAATCCTTCCGCGGCATGTCTCCCGCAATGGCGCTGTTCACCCCTGCGCGCAGGTATTCGCGGCGTTCCCTTTCGGTCAGTTCCCGCGAGGTGATGAGCACGATGCCCCCGCCCGGCCACGAATTGAGGAGCCGGATATCGGAGAGGTCGGCGGCCGGGTCGCGCTGTTCGTAGAGGATGAACGCATGATCCGTCCTGAGCGACGTCAGCGTGCGCATCGCCGAGCCGATGTCCCCCACGACGTACATCCTGCCTTCGACCATTTCCGAGAAGCGGGCCGTGTGGCTGCCTTTGCCTTTGATGTAGATGACGGGGTATTTCAATCGAGAATCTTTTTAATGCGTATTTTGAGCTCCTGCGGGTTGAACGGTTTGACGATGTAGTCCTCCGCGCCCTCTTCCAGCAGGCGGATGCGTTCCGAGGTACTGTCCTCGCTCGAAAGCATCACGACCGGGATCTGCTTGAACAATTCGTTGTGTTTGAGGTATTCCAGAAATTCGTCGCCGCGCATTTCGGGCATGCGGATGTCCGAGATGATCAGGTCCGGCATGTGGCCGGCGAGCAGCCGTTTGATGGCGTGCAGCGGATTCTGCACGTAATGGCAGTCGTAATCCGCTTGGAGGTATGCGTAAAGAATTTTGGCGATCTGCTCCTTGTCGTCTACGATCAGTATTTGTTTCTTGTTCATGTCGGTTCGTTCGTTGCCGTGGGTGTGTCGCAGCTATGTCTCTCCGCTTCCGGTGCGTGCCGCAGGGGGCATGCGGGCCGCCTGCGGAGGGTCTGGCCTGAGTTTCGACAGTAAATGTAGTAAATATTCGCTATGAGTCACTTTTTCCCGTTGCAAATATCGGAAAAATATTTGTCATTCTAAACTTTTGAGGTAATTTATAACGCAAAAACGCCCGGCTTCTCCTGCTCCGGGACTGCGATGATATTAATTTTTTCCGGAAATACTATGGTGTTAATCAAAAAAAATGGTAGTTTTGTGCAATTGTCCGGACTTCCCACGGCCGGACGGTTTTGTTAAACCGATGAAGCGATGGAGTGTAACGAATGCGTAAATTCCGACGACGGCCGTCCCCGGTTACTCGTTGCCGAGGATAATCCGAGTAATTTCAAACTGGTAGAAGTGCTGCTGCGTCGTGATTACGAACTGGTGCATGCATGGGACGGCCGGCAGGCCGTCGATATGTTCGCCGAAGTACACCCCGATCTGGTATTGATGGATATCAACATGCCCGTCATGGATGGTTATGACGCGCTGCGGCTTATCCGCGAGCGTGCTCCCGACATTCCCGTTATCGCACTTACGGCCTATGCTTTCGAAACCGATCGTCAGCGTATGTTTCAGGCCGGATTCAACGAATGCCTTGCCAAGCCGCTGCGTGCGGACGAGCTTCGCAGCCGTATCGCTTCGCTGCTTTCGCGGTAAAAGAGAAAACTATGACCGGTAATCAAGTGATAAAACACTGGACGCTGCTGCTCCTGAGTTGCTGCATTCTGCTGCCCTCGCTGCTTCGGGCCGAGGAGGCCCGCGGACGGGAGAGCATTCTGATCATTTCGTCCTACAATCCCGACACGCGCCGCATGTCGAGTTTCATCACGGAATTCGAGCGTCAGGTCGTGGCGTCGGGCGTGCCGTGCGATATTTACGTCGAGACGCTCGAATGCAAGAGCATCAACGACGCGCCCCTCTGGATTTCGCAGACCGACAACCTGATAACCCGTTATGAATCCAAAGGGGGCCTGCGGGCCATCGTGCTGCTGGGGCAGGAGGCGTGGGCGTCGTTCGTCTCGCTGGGACGCATTCCCAAGGAGGTGATGTGCTTCAGCTGCTTTGTCAGTTCGAACGGCATCGTGTTTCCGCCGCCGTCCGACAGCGCCGATGTCTGGATGCCCCGGTCGATCAACTACATGAATATGGTGGACAGCCTGCACAATGTGGGCGGCCTGCTCAACAAATACGACATCCGCCGCAACATCGAGCTGATCCGCACGCTCTATCCTGAGGTGGAGAACCTCGCGTTTATCTCGGACAACACCTACGGCGGCATCTCGCTGCAGGCGCTCGTGCGTGAGGAGATGGAGAATTATCCCGACCTGAATCTTGTGCTGGTGGACAGCCGCGACGGCGACGAGGCTTCGCATGCGGCCTATGCGTCGCTTTCTCCCCGGTCGGCCGTGATGCTGGGCACGTGGCGCGTGGGCAGCGATGGCGAATACCTCATGCAGCGTTCGCTCAACGATCTGGTGCAGCTCAACCCCCGTCTTCCGGTCTTCTCGATCACCCGCACGGGCATCGGCGACGTGGCTGTGGGCGGCTTCGTGCCCAACTACGAGAACGGGGCCAACGTCATCGCCGCCCAGATCAAGGAGTACTATAAGACCGGCAGCTTGGGCGGTGTGCACTTCCACCTCTCGGACGGCGAATATGTCTTCGACTCGCGCAAGCTCAAGGAGCTGAAGATCGCCGAATACGCCTTGCCGAAGGGCAGCGTTATCGAGGATACGGTGGCTGCCAAACTCTCGAAATATTCGCACTATATCGAGTTGCTCGTGGGCGGAATCGTACTGTTGGTGCTGCTGCTGATCTTCGTGGCGTTCCTGTTCCTGCGTACGCGGCGTCTCAAGCGCACGCTCGAAGAGCGCGAAGGCCAGCTGGTGATCGCCCGCGAGAAAGCCGAGGAGTCCGATATGCTCAAATCGGCCTTTCTGGCCAATATGAGCCATGAGATACGTACTCCGCTGAACGCCATCGTCGGCTTCTCGTCGCTCATGCAGGGCGAGGAACTCTCGCAGGAGGAGCGCGCCGAATACTGCGCCATCGTGGTCAACAATTCCGAAATGCTGTTGACGCTGCTGAACGACATCCTCGATATCTCGTCGCTCGAATGCGGCAAGATCAGGTTCAACTACTCTGCGGAGGAGATCGTGCAGATTTGTCAGCATATCCTCATGACCACGGCCCATACCTGTCAGCCGGGGGTCGAGGGGCGTCTCGAATGCGCCGTCGATTCGTACATGCTCACTACCGACGTCCACCGCCTGTCGCAGATACTTATCAACCTGCTGACCAATGCGGCCAAGTTCACCTCCGAAGGCAGCATCGTACTCGGGGTGGAGATCTGTCCCGAACAAAACGAGGTGCTCTTCTCGGTGACCGACACCGGTCCCGGCATTCCGCTCGACAAGCAGGAGATGATCTTCAACCGCTTCGAGAAACTCGACGGCAACAAGAAGAAGGGTACCGGACTGGGACTGGCCATCTGCCGTCAGATCGCCATGATCTTCGGCGGCCGCATCTGGGTCGATCCGACCTATACGGGCGGCGCCCGCTTTATCTTCGCCCATCCCATCGGACTCCGGCTCCCAGAGGATCGGGAGCACCGTGAGGGGGGAGGAGCCTTCGGGAGACGTCAAAGACCCTCCGTGTAGCCGATGACGGCAGTCTGGTTCGAACCCGTCGGTAAGCCGTGAAAAGGGCTGCTGCGGCAGTCTCTTCCTCCCGAAATGTAATCTGAAAGGACCCCCGGCGGGTCCTTTTTTTTGTCGCCGGAGGTGCGGCCGAAGTTCCGCCGCGGCCGGAATGTGCCCGGCAGGGCCTCTGCGCAGGGATTTTCGGGCCGCTCTCCGGGTCGGGCGTTGTGAAATTATTCCACAGCCGTGTGGAATAATTCTACACAATTTTGCATATCTTTGAGCCGCATTTGGACGGTATTTTGCTGCTAATAAATGTTTTAAACATACGGGTGCATCTTGGCGCAAGGATTGAACGATTGCTCTGTACCCTCATTTTATAAACACTCTATGAAATTTGATAAGTTGAAACCCGATTTGCAGAACCTGAATCTGGCCGGCGTGAAGAAGGCAGCTTCGCGTGCGGCCCGTGTCCGTGTGAAGCTGAGCCGCAGGCCGTGGATTGCGATAGCCTGCGCCGCGATCGTCGCGGGCGTACTGCTTGTGGTGCTGCTCCGGCCGCGGCCTGCATCGGTCACGCTTCCGGTCGTGGCCGTCGAACCCGTTGAGACGGAAGACGTCAATATTTACGGCGATTACGTGGGCCGCATCCGCGCCCAGCAGTTCGTCGAAATCCGCGCCCGCGTCGAGGGCTACCTCGAAAAGATGCTCTTCGCCGAAGGCACCTATATTAAAAAAGGCCAGACGCTTTTCGTGATCGACCCGCTCGTCTACCGGGCGCGCGTGGACAAGGCCAAGGCGCAGCTCAACAAGGCGCGCGCGCAGGCCCTCAAGGCCAAGCGCGACCTCGACCGTATCCGTCCGCTCTACCAGCAGAGCGCGGCCAGCCAGCTCGAACTGGACAACGCCATCGCTTCGTACGAGAGCGCCGCGGCCGACGTGGTGGTGGGCGAGGCCGACCTCACGCAGGCCGAAATGACGCTGGGCTATACCAATGTCAAGTCGCCCATCGCGGGGTATATCTCCGAGCGCAACGCCGACATCGGAACGCTCGTGGGACCGAACGGCAAATCGCTGCTGGCGACGGTGGTGAAGAGCGATACGGTGCGCGTCGATTTCAGCATGACGGCGCTGGACTACCTGCGCAGCAAAGCCCGCAACGTCAATCTCGGACACCGCGATACGGCCCGTAAATGGGACCCCTACATCACCGTGACGCTGGCCGACGGCTCCGAATACCCCTACCGGGGACTGGTCGATTTCGCCGATCCGCAGGTCGATCCCCAGACGGGTACCTTCTCCGTCCGTGCCGAGATGTCCAATCCCGACCATATCCTGTTGCCGGGCCAGTTCACCAAGGTGCGGCTGCTGCTCGACGTGCGTGAGGACGCCGTGGTCGTGCCGTCGAAGGCCGTGGTGATCGAGAAGGGCGGGGCCTACATCTTCGTGGTGCGTCCCGACAGCATCGTCGAGAAGCGTTTCATCGAAACGGGACCCGAAATCGGACAGAACATCGTCGTCGAGCGCGGACTGGTGTCGGGCGAAGACATTGTCGTGGAGGGATACCACAAGCTCCAGCACGGCATGAAAGTCGAACCGGTCGTTACGCGGCGCGAGGAGGAGACCGAAAATCAGCAGTAACCTATGAAAGCGGACTTTTTTATCGACAGGCCCGTCTTTTCGACGGTGCTGTCCATCATCATCGTGATCGTCGGCGGCATCGGCCTCGCCCTGCTGCCCGTCGATCAGTACCCCCAGATCGTGCCGCCTGTGGTCCGCATCTCGGCCTCCTATCCGGGCGCCGACGCGCAGACCGTGACGCAGGCCGTGGCCACGCCCATCGAGCAGGAGCTGAACGGCACGCCCGGCATGATCTACATGGAGTCGTCAAGCTCCAATTCGGGCGGTTTTTCCGCCACGGTGACCTTCGATATCTCGACCGATCCCGATCTGGCGGCCGTGGACATCCAGAACCGCCTGAAGAAGGCCGAAGCGCGTCTTCCGGCCGAGGTGGTGCAGAACGGCATCTCGGTCGAGAAGCAGGCGGCCAGCAAGCTGATGACCATCACGCTGCTGTCATCCGACCCCAAGTTCGACGAAATCTACCTGAGCAACTACGCCACGCTCAACGTGCTGGACATGCTGCGCCGCGTGCCCGGCGTGGGCAGCGTCTCGAACGTCGGCAGCCGCTATTATGCCATGCAGATATGGGTCATGCCCGACAAGCTGGCCGACCTCGGCCTGACGGTCAAGGATTTGCAGAACGCGCTCAAGGACCAGAACCGCGAATCGGCGGCCGGCGTGCTGGGGCAGGCCCCCATGAACGGCATCGACGTGACCATTCCGATCACGGCGCAGGGCCGCCTGTCGTCGGTCAGCGAATTCGAGGATATCGTCGTGCGGGCCAATCCCGACGGTTCGATCATCCGTCTGAAGGACGTGGCGCGCATTTCGCTCGAAGCCTCCTCCTACAGCACCGAGAGCGGTATCAACGGCGGGAACGCCGCCGTCTTGAATATCAACATGCTTCCCGGTGCCAACGCCATGGAGGTCGCCGGTTCGGTCAAGAAGGTCATGGAGGAGATTCGTGCGAATTTCCCGGAGGGAATCAGCTACGAGATTCCGTTCGACATGACCACCTATATTTCCGAGTCGATCCACCACGTCTACCGGACGCTTTTCGAAGCGCTGCTGCTGGTGATTCTGGTGGTCTTCCTCTCGCTGCAGAGCTGGCGCGCGACGCTCATCCCGATCGTGGCGGTCCCCATTTCGCTGATCGGCACCTTCGGCGTGATGCTCGTCTTCGGCTTCTCGCTCAACATGCTGACGCTGCTGGGACTGATTCTCGCCATCGGCATCGTGGTGGACGACGCCATCGTGGTGGTCGAGAACGTGGACCGCATCATGAACGAGGAGCATCTTTCGCCTTACGAAGCGACGAAGAAGGCGATGGGCAGCCTGAGCGGCGCACTGATCGCCATGTCGCTCGTGTTGTGCGCCGTTTTCGTCCCGGTGAGCTTTCTTGCGGGAATCACGGGACAGCTTTACCGCCAGTTCACCATTACGATCGCCGTGTCGGTGATCATTTCGACGGTCGTGGCGCTGACGCTCAGCCCCGTGATGTG
>CEAA01007331.1_pt1 | contig 89108 bp, 84 predicted proteins | sample 557551 | NCBI WGS metagenome assembly CEAA01 (sample SAMEA3182115, study PRJEB8094) | gut metagenome | biome: human; feature: gut; material: Stool; isolation source: human stools | place: Canada | collected 2013-06-11
CATTTGGACAAACCCGCCGCTCTTTTCTTTATTATTCATTTTCAGAATCTCTCATGCGATTGATTGCAACAGCAATCAGTAGTGGATATGCGTCTGCTGGTTTAGACGGGGAATAGCCTGTGTTGTCGCGGATAGCATTTAATCGATATTTTATCGTATTGATGTGGCAGCAAAGTGCTTTTGCGGTATTTGCCATGCTGCTCTCATAGTCTAGCAAATATGCGGTCAAGGTTGTCAGCAACTCAGGCGTTGTTTCAATGTCTTCTATGATTTTTAGATAGCGAATCTGAGTTTCCCTGCAAGCACTTTCCTTTGCGCATATTTGGGCAAAGGAAACATCCGATGGACGTAAGACGCGCTTTTGCGGGTAGATGCTTCTGGCAAAAGAAGCGTACTGCATGACATCAAAGTATGCGTTATGGGCATCATTGGTCGTATTGAGGCAATCACAGCAAACCACTACGTAGTTACTATAAGAATCCGCCGACTCGTTAATGAAATCTTGCACGATAGAATCTCGTTCACCTGCCGTTTGGGGAGCGTGGGCAAAAATCATCATATTGGATTCATAGAAACCGACCAAAACCGTTTTGTATATTCCGGAAAAGTACTCTGTGCATTTCCTCAGCAATTTCAAATCCGGCTCTGAAGAATCAACAGAAGCAAACACCCACATTTGATTCAGCTCCGCAATATTAATTTGGAACAAGTCTGCTAATCGCCTCATTTTCAAGGGGTCATCGTCAATGATGGCTCGAACCAGCTCTGATGTTACAAGTTTTCCCAGATCCTTATTCCAAATATGGCTATATAGCTGGACAAATTCACTCGCCTGCCACAGATCTTCTCTTGATAGTAATTCATTGTACTTAAAAGTATATAAATCGAAACCTTCTTTGCCCTCCAAAAGTGTTGGGCAGTGTTGCAAATAATTTGCACCATCATCATAAGAGATCTTGACCGCTTGTTCACCCTGCATTTTTTGCAGTTGTTTTTTTAGTTCCTTGCTTAATAGCTCCGATAGCGATTGCGGCCAGCACGCGATATTGCTGATTGATTTTTTGTAATCTGTTAGAATAATTGATGCCTGCAAGTGGTTGCTGAGCATACGAAGTAATGTGCCTGTGTTGCGCTGCTCTGCAGGAAGATTAGAAAACCGGCGAATAAGTGTACTTACATAATTTGAACCTGCCTGTTGATCCTTGAAAATCGCGTGATATATGTCACCAATCACGTCACTATATTTATGAGTCCTTATATCCCCGGGCATGGTAATCAATACTAAATCAAGTTCATTGCAGCAGGCAATAACCCGATCATCCACGCTTGGAAGGATCAACCCGATGTAAAAAAGGATAAACCCAACGCTCCCTATCGCGTGATATCTACGGATGTTTTCGCACTGCGCATCAACATCGTCTGCTATCGTGGCAAATGAAGAAATAATCAACGCGTTTCCTTGAAATTCGGTTTGAGAGAACAATTCGTCCAGCGTACTGGTGATCTGTCCATACTCCAGAACAGTAACTGATTCAACTGGGTTTGATATTCCGGCATGACCTGCGAGAATAGTTGCGCCATACATGGATGGCAGTTTCATGACATCCGCGACCGTGATCATTCGCATCACCTCCCTAAATATTTTTGTGCAATAGTACCGAAACAAACTCCCTCAGTAATCAAAAGTATATCACAGGTTTCGTCTCAAAGTACAGCGAAAAAACAAAAGCGTATGGAAATCTTCTATATATTCCTGTATCCAAAGGCAAAGCGGCCCCGATTTGGTGCTGCTCTGTTATATGTTAAATCAGCCGAGAGTACTGCTCGATTGCACTTCAGCCCCACGAAGAAGAAAAGCACGGCAACCGGAAAAGGCATATCCTATTGACAAACTCAATCTGCTCGGTTATAATATACCAGCAGTATATACTACCGGTATATCGGGAGGCATCAATGGAACGTACAGAGACTCAAATGAAGATCCTCGAAGTTGGGAAAAAAGAATTCCTGGAAAAAGGCTTCAAGGACGCATCTCTGAATAAAATCGTCGCAGAGGCGGGCTTCACGAAAGGCGCCTTTTACGGCTATTACCCGGATAAGGCCGCGCTTTTTGAAGATCTTGTGGGCGAGGCAGCAAAGGGACTGCTGGAGCAGTTCAAAGCCGCACAGACCGCCCATTTCGATCTTGTCTCCAAGGAAAAGACGAAGGACAGCCTGAAGCTGTCCAATGAGTATTTGCGCGTCTTTGTGGAATATATGTACGCCCATTTTGATGCCTTTAAGCTGATTCTCTGCCGGGCGGAAGGTACGCGCTATGCAAATTTTTTGGAGGAGCTTGTGGAACTGGAGGTAGAGTGCTCAGAGGAATACTATGCGCTTCTCCGCAAAGGAGGAAAGCTCTCCGGGAAAATGACAAAGCAGCTTCACCACATGATTACCAGCGCCTATTTTACGGCGGTATGTGAGACAATTGCCCATGATATGCCCAAAGAAGAAGCTATGCGGTATATTGAGGAGCTTGCAAAGTTTTTCAACTCTGGCTGGAAAGGCTTGCTCCGGCTGGAATAATGCACAATCACACAAGCACTTTAATTTTTTACACGCGAGTTAGCGTACTCTAACTGAACAATATAAAACTGGAGGCCTTTTATTATGCGTAAAACAGATTCGAAGAAGCTGGAAACAAGGGACTTTATATCAGTGGGCATCTTTTCGCTCATCTATGCTGTGGTGGCGTTTGTGATTGGCGGTGTTGCGCAGATGACGCCGGTCACTTTCCCGTTTATGCCAATGATCGTGGCGCTCTTTACGGGGACAGTTTTCATGCTCTATGTGGCAAAAATACCGAAGAAGCGAGCTCTCTCCATTCTCGGTGTAATCGCGGCGATTTTGCTGTTTATTACGGGAATGTTCTGGATGATGTCCGTATTCTTCCTGGTTTTCGGCTTGATCGCGGATTTTATCTGCGCTTCTGCTGATTTCAGATCCTTTAAGAAAAACCTGCTTGCCTACTGCGTCATGGCGCTTGCGCCGATGGGGGCGTATATTCCAATGGTTGTCATGCCCGCACAGTTTGATGCTTTTATGAAGAATAAAGGCGACTTCGCCTCCTTTGAAGGAGTGATTCATTCGATCGGGGCTACCTGGTGGGCGATCCCCGCAATGATTATCGGGACACTTGTCTGCGCGATCATCGGCGGACTGATTGGAAAGAAGCTTATGAAAAAGCACTTTGAAAAAGCAGGGGTCGTATAAATGAGACTCGACCCACGGACGAAGCTTCTGATTCTCGCAGTCACAAGCGTTTCCGTTTTTATGAATAAAAGCATCGCAGTGGAGTGTGTGCTTGCGGGGATTCCGCTTGTACTTCTGAGCACTTCCGGCAATCTGAAAAGGACGCTGAAATACGCAGCATTTTTTCTCGCGCTTCTGCTGATCCAGCTTTTTATCGTACCGAGGCTGCCCGTGACTTTCGGCGGAATCGTCTATATGTTTGCAGTGTATATCCGCAAGCTTCTTCCCTGTTTTATGCTGGGCAGCTTTCTGATTGCAACGACAAGCGTAAGTAAATTTCTTGCGGCGATCACAAAGCTCCGATTGTCGAAAGGACTCACGATTGCTCTTGCTGTTACGCTCCGTTATTTCCCGACCATGAGAGAAGAGTGGGCCTCCATACAGGATGCCATGGCGCTGCGAGGGATATCAGCGTCCGCGGCCGGGCTGATTAGCCATCCTATACAGACGATGGAGCATGTCTATGTTCCCCTGCTTGTTTCTGCTTCCAGGATTTCGGACGAGATTACGCAGGCAGCGATTACAAGAGGCATCGAGCACGCAGGTGAAAGAAGCTGTATAGAGAAAATCGCGTTTTCGTTTGCTGATTTGCTGGTGGTAATTGCTTACGCGGCGGTCGTTGCCGGCATGGTATACGCGGGCATGAAAGGGGTGTTTTGATTATGATATCGTTTCAAAATGTCTCTTTTACATACGCTGAAAGCGGGAACGGCGGAGTCCTTGATTTGAACCTTGTTGTTCGGTCCGGCGAATGCGTGCTGCTTTGCGGACCGTCCGGATGTGGAAAAACAACAGTTACACGGCTCGCAAACGGACTGATTCCCCATTTCTTCCACGGCAATCTTTCGGGGCAGGTGAACGTAAACGGTATGGATACCCGGGAGACAGAGATTGCTGCGCTATCGGATGCGGTAGGGACGGTTTTTCAGAATCCTCGAACGCAGTTTTTCAATACGGATACGGACAGCGAGATCGTGTTTGGGCTTGAAAATCGGGGCATTCCGCGAGAGGCTCTGCGCTCCCGATTAGATGAACTTACGGAGGAGCTGCATCTTAGCGAGCTCCGGGGCCGAAATATCTTTGAACTGTCCGGCGGCGAGAAGCAGAAGATTGCGTTTTCCAGCGTGTATGCTTCGGCTCCCGATGTCCTTGTGTTTGACGAGCCATCATCGAATCTCGACATGAAGGCCATCGGAGAATTGGCTGATTTGATCCAACGGGCGAAAATATCAGGAAAGACCATTCTGATCGCAGAGCACCGCATCTGGTATCTGATGGACATTGTGGATCGCGTCGTTTATATGCAGGATGGCCGGATTGCATCGGACATGGAGGCTTCAGCGTTCAAGGCGCTGCCTGAAGCAGATATTCGCAGAATGGGACTGCGTGTCAGAGATCTGTCGGTATCCGAATCGGGCGGTGTGAAAACAATCGCTGCCGATGGATTGCTTTCCGCTCAGAAAATCAGCGTCCGTCTCGGCGGCCGGAATGTATTGAATGATATCTCTTTTCAGGCATGCCGCGGAGAAATCATCGCCATTGCGGGCGTCAACGGCGCCGGGAAATCGACCCTCGCCAGAATGCTCTGCGGATTGCAAAAGAACAGCGCCGGCACTGTTTTGTGGGCTGGAAAACCGATGAGCCGGCGGTTGAGACGGAAAAAGGCATACATGGTCATGCAGGATGTGGGACACCAGCTCTTTACCGACAGCGTGTCGGCAGAATGCGCGCTTGGCATAAAAGCTCCGAACAAAGACGAGATTGACCGCACATTAGAAAAGGTGGACCTGCTGGCGTATAAGGAACGGCATCCCTTGTCTCTTTCCGGCGGGCAGATGCAGCGCCTTGCGGTTGTGGTGAGCGATATCTGCGGCAAGGAGCTGCTGGTGTTCGATGAACCTACCAGCGGACTGGATCTGAAAAGCATGGAAGAGGTTGGCATCTTGACACGAAGCCTTGCGACACAAGGCAAGGTGCTTTTGATCATCACACATGATATTGAGTTTATGATGCGGATTTGCACAAGAATACTGTTCATCCGGGACGGAGAAATCGTGGAGGATCTTTCCGGTGGGCAGAAAGAAAAGATTGTAAGACTTTTACGAGGTGAGGAATGATGGCGGGAAAAGAAAACTCGGCAATGACGATTCTGATGGATTTTGCGAAGCCGTGCAAAGGGAAACTGATCGGCTCCGTTGTACTTGCGGTTTTGGGGGCGCTTTGCGGCATGATCCCCTACATCGCGGTGTCCCGCGGGATCATTATGATCTGCCACGAAGACTATGCTTTCAGCAAGTTGGCGTTTCTGGCATTGATTGCTTTTGCGGGCTATCTCGGGCAGGTGTGGTTTGGAACTTTTTCTACAATGAAAAGCCATGAATCTGCCTTTATCATTCTGCGGAATATCCGCATGGCGATAACAGAGAAGCTCTCCCGTGTCCCCATGGGAACGATCCTTGATACGCCGTCCGGGAAATTCAAAACGATCATCGTGGACACCGTGGAAAAGCTGGAGCTTCCGCTGGCGCATATGGTACCGGAGCTCACTGCCAACATCCTAATCCCAATTCTAATGCTCGTTTACCTCTTTAGCCTTGATTGGAGACTCGCGCTGATCTCTCTTGTGACGATTCCGGTGGGAGCCTTCTGCTATATGGGGATGATGAAGGATTACGAGAAGAGATATGCCAGAGTACTTGCCGCCGGGAAAAACATGGATGCCGCAACGGTGGAATACATCGGCGGCATCGAAGTGGTGAAGACGTTCAATCAGGGTGAACGCTCATACAAAAAATACGCCGACGCCGTGGCGGAAAACGAGACCGCCAAAGCGACATGGTTCAAGCAGACCAACGGCTACTATGTGATGGGGCTTTCCATCCTGACGGCAACGCTTGTGGGCGTGCTGCCTTTGGGAAGCTGGTTATTTATAAACGGAAGGGTCGAAGCGGGTACGCTGATCACCTGCATCATTCTCGCCCTTGGACTCGTAAAACCACTGATTCAGGCATTGCAGTACACCGACAGCCTGGCCATGGTGGATTCCACCGTAAAAGAGGTAGGGAACCTTTTGGATGAGCCGGAGCTTGTACGGCCGACCGAGAGAGCTGTCCTTGCGGACGCCGATGTATCCTTTGATCATGTTACCTTCCGATACAAAGAGACGGAGGTTTTGCATGGAATTTCCTTTGACTGCGCAAAAAACGGAATGACGGCCATTGTGGGTCCCTCCGGCTCCGGTAAATCTACCATTGCACGGCTCATCGCCTCCTTCTGGGAGGCGGAGAGCGGCGGCGTCCGTATTGGCGGCGTGGATGTGCGGAACATTCCTCTCCCTCAGGTAATGGAGCTTGTCTCATACGTATCACAGGATAACTTTCTGTTCCATCTGTCTATCCGGGAAAACATTCGCATCGGAAAACCGGAGGCCACAGACGCAGAGATCGAAGCAGCAGCAAAAAAAGCGAGCTGTCACGATTTCATCGCCGCTCTGCCGGAGGGCTATGATACGCTGGCGGGCGATGCGGGAAGCCACCTCTCCGGCGGAGAAAGGCAGCGAATCGCCATTGCAAGGGCGATCCTAAAGAACAGCCCGATCGTGGTGTTGGATGAAGCCACGGCATTTACCGATCCTGAAAATGAGGCCGTTATTCAAGCATCCATTGCAGGGCTTGTAGCAGGAAAAACTTTAATTGTCATTGCGCATCGGCTGTCTACCATTACCAAAGCAGATAAGATCCTTGTCGTGGATAAAGGAAATGTCGATGCGGAAGGAACTCATGAGGAGCTTCTTGAAACAAGCAATCTATACAAGGAATTATGGAAAGCCCATATGCAGGGCAAGGATACCGCAGAGGAGGTGGCGTGATGATAAGGTTGTTTCAAAGACTTTTGTTGTTCTCGGGCTTACAGAAAAAGCGTCTTATCCGCTCTTTTCTTGCATACCTTGTCAGCTCATTCTTTGAGATGATCCCAATCATGGCCATTCTAACGGTGCTCACAGGAATCCTGAAGCAGCTTTCCGGCGATGTTATGCCTGAAAGCACAATCTGGATTTCGCTTGGCATCATGATCGTTTCCATTGTAGGGCGAATTGTATTTGTCAATCTTTCTGCCAATGCTAGAACTCTTGGCAGCTTCGCGTTCGGGTCGGAAAAGCGCATGGAGATCGGCGAACGCCTGAAAAGGGCTCCTATGGGCTATTTCAATGAAAACAGGCTTGGGGATATCACTGCGGCGGTGACGACCACCCTTGGCGATCTGGAGCAGCAGTCCGTTACCATTATGGAAAATGTGGCGGGCGGGGTTATCCACGCCATTGTGATTGGCGTTTGGCTTATGATCTATGAGTGGCGGATCGGGCTGATCTCTTTGGCCGGGCTTGCTGTGGCGCTCATTGTTTATTCGCTTATCGGCAAGGTCGGCAGGAAACACGCGCCCCGCCGTCAGGCTGCCCAGGCTGGTCTGGTCACTGCCGTTTTGGAATATGTGCAGGGTATGGGCGTAGTCAAGGCGTTTGGGCTGGCGGAGCGCACCGGAAAAGCAGTTGACGCCGCAATTGAGGAAAGCAAAGAGGCAAATATCGTGCTTGAAAAGGCGTTTTCCAAAATGACGGCGCTCTATCAGACGGTATTCAAGCTCGCACGGGCGGCTATTCTGGTTTTTGCGCCCTATCTTCTGGCAGGAGGAAGCATCACGCCGGAGAAGTGCCTGCTGCTTCTTGTGTCCAGCTTCATGATCTATGCCGCCGTGGAGGTGGCGGGCAGTATGTCCTCCATCGCCCGCGCGGTGGAGGCTTCCCTGGACCGGCTGGATAATATCATGGACATTCCATCCCTGGACGAAAACGGGGCTGATCTTGTGCCGGAAAATTTCAATATCGAAGTGAAGAATATGTCCTTTGGATACGGGGAAAAGGAGGTATTACATCAAATCAGCTTAAGCGTACCCCAGGGAAGCTCCTGCGCCATTGTTGGTCCCTCCGGCGCCGGAAAAACCACGCTGGTCGGTCTGATTGCCCGTTTCTGGGATGTGAAGGAAGGACAGATCACGCTCGGCGGCCGGGATGTGCGGGAATATACCAGCGGCAGCCTTCTAAAGAATTTCGCCATCGTATTTCAGAATGTGTATCTCTTTGAGGGCACCGTCGAGAACAATATCCGGTTTGGCAGACCGGACGCGAGCGAGGATGAAATTATAGCGGTCGCAAAGAAAGCCTGCTGCCATGACTTTATCATGACGCTGCCCAATGGCTATCAGACAAAGATCGGCGAAGGAGGCTCCAGCCTCTCCGGCGGAGAAAAGCAGCGAATCTCCATTGCAAGGGCAATTCTGAAGGACGCACCCATCGTCATTTTGGATGAAGCCACAGCCAGCGTGGATCCCGAAAACGAGCAGGAGCTGCAAAAGGCCATCCGGGAGCTGACAAAGGGTAAAACGATCCTGATGATTGCCCACCGTCTGTCCACCGTGCGCACGGCAGATCAAATCATCGTGCTGGAGAACGGCAGGATCGTTCAACGCGGAAACCACAGGGATCTGATGCGCGAAGACGGCCTGTACAGGCGCTTTGTGGGAATGCGCAGCCAGGCAATCGGCTGGACGCTGAAAGGAGGGGAAGCACATGGATAGAAGGTTAGACAAAAGATACCTGACCGGAGCGGTATCTGCAATGGAAAAACACTATGGCGTGGAAAAGACAGACGCGATCATAGGAGATGCATGGAGGCGTTATGCGGAAATCGTGGATGAAAACGACGACGAGCCGAAAAAGATGTATATGCATACGAGGAAACGCATCTATCCTGCCATCGCCGCCTTTGACGCCATGACGGGAAATGGAATCTCCCGTGAGGAAGCGGCGGCTTTTCTGAATAGATATTATGAAAAGCGGGCAGCGGGCGTTGGTTCAAAAATCCGAGGGGCAATGAAGATACCGGGTCTGTATAAGCTGGTGCCGAGGTTCTTTGCCAAAATGACAAAAAGCTCCTTTGGAGAGGACTGCGGTTTTCGGGCTAATTGGATACGAACAGAGCAAGAGGAAATGTGCTTCGACATGCTGGCCTGCCCCTATCAGGACACCTGTGTGAAATACGGCTGCCCGGAGATTGTGGCCGGCTTTTGCCGCGCGGATGACGAGGCCTACGGGCATATGCATCCAAAGCTCAAATGGGGACGGACAAAGACGCTCGGACAGGGCGGAGACTGCTGTGATTTTAGACTGACGATAGAGTAATGACCCTATGGAAAGACTGATGAGATACAAGACCCTCCAATGCTTTCTTGCGGCGCTGATTATGATTGTGTTCCTCGCTCCTGCTGCATATGCATCCGGTACACCGGACGCATATGAGGCAAGCGCAAACGCTGTTTCCGAAAAATATATTGGCAAAACGGTTCCGGGCGCGTGTGTCGTAATTTCGGAGTATGACAATACGGTATTTGCGAAGGGGTATGGCTTTGCTGATTTGGAGAACAATACGGCCATGGACCCGGAGACCACGGTTTTTGAATGGGGTTCCATATCAAAGACCTTTGTGTGGGTCAGCGTGATGCAGCTTGTTGAGGATAGGAAAATCGATCTGGAAACGGATATCCGCACCTATCTGCCGGACGGCTTTTTGAAGAATCTGCGATTCGCTGAGCCGGTTACTTTACTTCACCTGATGAACCATACGGCAGGATTTGAGGAAGAACTGCTGGATTTGCGCTATTACAGCGCGAGTGAGGAAATTCCCTTCAAAGAAGTACTATCTGCGCACCAGCCCAAGCAGGTCTATCCGCCGGGATCCGTCAGTGCCTATTCCAATTACGGCGCGGCACTTGCAGCGTTGATCGTGGAGGAAGCCAGCGGCCAAAGCTATAAGGATTATATCAAAGAACATATTCTTTTGCCTCTGGGTATGACGCATACCTCTGTCGGTCCCTTTTGGATGGATGTGGATGGACTCCTTGATCACAAGGCGAAGGGTTATTCTTATACCGGAAAAGGATTTCGGCGGGAGGATGAGATGCACCTCCGCATGTATCCTGCAGGAGCCATGAATGGCACAGCCGCAGACCTGCTTCTGTTTGCCGAGTGGCTGGCAAAGGCGCCAGGAGAGGAGATACGACTCTTCAAAAGCCCGGAAACAAAGGAGCGGTTGTTTAAAGAGACATGGTGTTCCTATGGGGCAAACGCCGGACTTTCTCATGGCTTCTGGCAGTATGCGAATCATCCCGGAATACTCGGGCATGAGGGTGGAACCTATGGCTTCAAGACGCAGTTTTGGGTGGAACCGGAAGCTGAACGTGCAATCCTAATCCTGACCAATGTGATGGAAACGGATTACTGCTCCGCCATCATGGAGGCAGTCATCGAGCAGGATGCGCGACCGCCGAAGCAGGAAGTAGGGTCACGTGACTTCTCTATGCTATTTGGCGACTATCTTCCGGCACGATCCGCATGGTCATATGCAGGCAAGATACAAGCACGAATGCAAATAATCCAAATCTCAAAAGAGGGAGAAGAAAATCTCCGGCTGAAAACGCCCCTTTCCGATAAGGATTTACTGTACGAGCCTGTGGGAGAATATCAGTTCTACTGTGCCGAGGCGATACCGGAGGAAAGAAGCCTTGCTTTCTCTGTATTGGACGGTAGGGTGACGAGCATGACGTTCCGACTGGCTCATGACTATGTTCCCGCGGGACCTCTAAACGGCTTTGCCGGCAGCTTTCTGTCATTGGGAAGTTATATCCTGCTGATGGTTCTGTGGCTTGCCATTTTGATCATATTGGGCTCAAAGATCGTTTGTAAACGCAGCTCTTTTCAATGGCAAAGGATTATACTTCCCATATGTGGGCTCATTCTTGGTGCGGCGGGGATTGCCGGAATGTTTCATTGGTTTTCTCTTTACACAATTATTTCGACGGAGCTGAACATAGTAGCAGGTATAGGAATTGCAGCGGCCATCTGCGGGATTTTCACGGGATTCAGCTATGTTGTAAAGAGAAAAACCAGAGTATCGATACTTACGATTGTTTTATTTGCATTGCAAATTATATCTGCGTGGATGCTCGGATTCTTAACAGTAGTATAAATTAACAGAAAACGGAGGAATGGATTTATGGACGAAAAGAAAAAGTGGACGGTTAAGGATGTTATTACAACGGTATTGCTCTCCGCAGTACTGATCGTGATCCAGCTCGTCGTCAATATGGTCTGCATGGCCAACGACTTTGTCAGCATGGTGCTGTCCGTGGGGATCACCATGTTCCTCTGCGCGCCGGTCTATATGCTCATGGTCAGCCGGATCGGCAAGCGTTTTGTGACGCTGATCTATATGACGATCCTCGGCGTGATTTTCCTGCTGATGGGCAACTGGTTCTTGCTTCCTTATTATGTTCTCGTGGGAATCCTCTGCGAGGCGATTCTCTGGAAGGAAGGCTCCTGCCAAAAACCGAAACGGCTGACTGCCGCCTGGACGGCGGCAAGCCTGCTGTACAACGGGGTCAATCTGCTGCCCATCTGGTTCTTCTGGGACACCTACTACGATTTTGCGCTGGCAAGCGGCATGGAGCAGAGCTACATCGATTCCTATGTGCGTTACTACACCTCTCCCGGCTGGCTGGCCTTTATTCTGCTGTTTACGACGCTGATGGGCTTTTTAGGCTGCATGGTGGGCAGCCAGCTGATCCGCAGGCATTTTCAGAAGGCCGGCGTTCTATGAGAGCGGACGCATCCTTTGCGGTGCCGGTCAAGCTGTGGGCGCTGCTGTGCGTCTTTGCCGGAGTAACCATCGGCGGGAATGTGCTGCTTACCTGCATCCTGACCGGCGGTGCGCTTCTTTATCTCGTCTTACAGCGGAACTTCCGCCTTGCCGCGTCCTATGGCTGCTTTTATCTGCTGCTGGCGCTGCTGCTCTACGGCATCCGCTTCCACGGGCTGCACATGCCGGTCTTTTCGGAGTTTTATGTTCTGATGTTCTGGAATCTGTCGCCAATCTTTCTGGTGTCATGGGATCTGATCACCACGCCGCCGGGGATGCTCTCTGCGTTTTTATCCCGCCTCCGTATGCCCACCCCGTTCATTCTCGGGCTTCTTGTGGTTTTTCGCTTCTTCCCTACCATGCGGACGGAGCTAAAGGGGGTGGGCAGGTCTATGAAAAACCGAGGTCTTACTGCGGCGGGGCAGCTGCTCACGCATCCCTTGCAGAGCATGGAGTATGTGCTGGTTCCGTTTCTTCTTCGGGTATTGCAGCTCGCCGATCAGCTTTCCGTTTCCGCCGTTGCAAGGGGCGCGGAACGTCCGGGCGTGCGCGGCAGCTATTATGAAAAAAGGGCTGGGACGCGGGATTATATTGCGGCAGCCGCATGTGTGATAGCCACGGCTTCCTATTTGGTTTTGGAAAGGAGTATGGCATGATCGAACTTACACGCGCTTCTTTTCAATACGAAAACTCAGACAGAGGCGTGCGGGACATCTCCCTTTCGGTAAAAAGCGGCGAATGCGTCGTGCTGACGGGGCTCTCCGGCTGCGGCAAGACCACCGTGACAAGGCTTGTCAACGGGCTTGCGCCGTCCTACTATCCCGGAGTTTTCAGCGGAAGTGTGAGGATAGACGGCAAGGACATATCAAGGCTTTCCACATGGGAGATCGGGCGTTTGGTGGGAAGCGTTTTTCAGGACCCCAAAAGCCAGTTCTTTTCCTCTGAGCTTGCCGGAGAGGTGGCCTTTCCCTGCGAGAATTACGGCCTGTCCACCCGGGAGATACGGGAGAGGACGGACGCCGCCATAGAGACATTGAAGCTGTCCCATTTGAAAGACAGGGCAGTTGACGTCCTCTCAAGCGGAGAAAAGCAGCGGGCGGCCATTGCGTCCGTATATGCCATGAAGCCAAAGGTCTTTGTGTGCGATGAGCCGACGGCCAACCTCGACGCCGCCGGGACGCGGCAGCTTGCGCAGACCCTCCGGCAGCTCAAGGAGCAGGGCTTTACCCTGCTCCTCGCGGAGCATCGGATCGACTGGCTGATGGGGATCGCAGACCGGTTTTTATATCTACGAGACGGCAGAATAGCGGCCGAGTATGCGCCACGGGACTTACTTCTTCTTCCGGAAACAGATGTCTTAGGCATGGGTCTGCGCTCTCCGCATGAGGGAAAGAGCCTTCCCGTTCCCTCCGTATTGGACGAAAGCCCTGCCGTCTTGAGGACAGCAGGGCTCTCGAAAAGAATACGCAAGGAGGTCATTTTCGATGATATTTTCCTCGCCTTTCCGAAAGGCAAAGTGACCGCCATAACGGGACAAAACGGCGCGGGGAAAACCACCCTTGCGCAGATCCTCTGCGGGCTGGCAAGGCAGACAAGGGGACATATCCTGATAGATGGGGAAAAAGCAAGAGCCGCAGTCCGGCGCAGGGAGATCTATTACTGCGGCAACGACACGTCAACGCAGTTTTTTACGGCGAGTGTGGCGGAGGAGCTGCTGCTGAATACCAGATTGAAGGAAGAAAGCAAGAGCCGTGCAAGGAACCTGCTCAAAGAGCTTGGGCTTTATGAGTACAGGGATGCGCACCCGTCCACCCTGTCCGGCGGGCAAAAGCAACGGCTTGCCATCGCCTGCGCCATCTTTTCCGGCCGCAGGATATTGATCCTTGACGAGCCCACCAGCGGCCTTGACGGGCAGAATATGCGCCTGATTGCAGAAAGGCTGAAAAGCGAAGCGCGGAACGGCAGGACCATTCTCGTGATCACCCACGACAGGGAGCTGATCGAGAGTTGCTGCGACAGAATTGCAAAGATCGGTGTAAAGTTTGGAGAGGGAGATGTTGCATAGATGAAACAAAAGATCAGCAATGTAGCGTATTTGTTTCTTCGAATCTAAATCGTATAATATAGAAGTCATGATAGCACTCTGTTGGCAGCGATGGAATGCCGGCAGAGTGTTTTTCCGCATAGCGTTCCTCTAATAGGATGATCTCCGCAAGCAAGTTCTCATACAACGATCGGTTGACATGCAAATTCGTTTCATTTACACTATTATTAGGAACACTTCCTGATGATAGTGTAACAAATATGCTTGATTTCCGGGCGAGAAAGGGGTGTGTCAATATTGGAAACACCAACAAATACGCAGGCACACAGACGGAAAAGAACCTTTGAAAGCCCCTTGCCTGAGAGCCTTAGACCCGGAACAAGTACACCTGCTTCGCAGCCAAGGCCAGGAAGGAGGGCTATGAGCAGATGGCTGCTCTCTTCCTAAAAGACCGCCAATAAAAGGATATATGAGGATGTCTGCAAAGTGGATGATAGAATCAGCTGCGGAACGGTCTGCCGTAACTTGGGGCGCTTAACTGCTGACGGGCAAATCTGTCATGTGCGCGTTCCAGGCACGGATCGGTATGACAGCCGAACAGACATGCACAATCATCTGAACTGTATGCAATGCGGTACGGCAGTAGATGCTCCTTTAGATTACCGGACAAAGATCGATACAACCGTTGCAGGGATGACCGGCCGTCAAATCAACCGGCATCGGATCATTGTGGAAGGCCTCTGTTCGAAATGCCAGAGAGAATGCGAAAAAGGATGGTTGACAAAGAAATGATAAATGGGGAAAACGGTAAAATGCTTCGAAACGACCCGTATGAGATCCGGCTGATGCAAAATCTATATGATGCAGCGGTAAAGCAATTATCCCTCAAATTTGAAATACTAAACAATGAGTTCAAAGTGCTCTATGCCAGAAATCCCATCCATCACATCGAGGGCCGCGTAAAGGCCATAGAAAGCATGGTGGCAAAGCACGAAAGAAGGGTCTTCCGCCGACGATTGAGGCGGCGAGGGAGAGCATCAACGACATTGCCGGCGTCAGAGTGGTATGCAGCTATATTGACGATGTGTACCGGGTGGCGGAAATGGTGGAGCGCCAGACGGATATTGAGATCATCAAACGGCAGGACTATATACGCACGCCAAACTACAATGGGTACCGGTCGCTGCATTTGGATATCCGTATGCCGGTGTATCTGTCAGATCGGACGGAGCATGTGACCGCAGAGATACAGATCCGCACGATCGCCATGGACTTTTGGGCCAGTTTGGAGCATGACATCCGATATAAGGTAGACAAAACAAAGCTGCCGGAGGGCATCAATGAGGAGATGCTCGAATGTTCAGGTAAGATTGCCGAGATTGACCGGAAGATGCAGGATATGTACAGGCGGATCAAGGCGGCGGAAAAGAACACAGCGTCTCCAGCCCTGAGTGAGCTAAAGAAACAGGATCGGGAGTGACTGCACAGAAAATGCGCCATACCACATTGCGCAATAGTGGTATGGCGCATTTTTTGGTTATCGGGTTGCGTAGCTGTCAGCCGAGTCCGTAGGTCAGCAGTGAAATACCACAGGCGAGCAGACTGACTGCTGAGCCGATCAGGAGCTGCGGCAGGGTGTGGCGCGACAGCTTCAGCGAGGAGCGATAGACCGCTGCGATCAGCAGCACAGACGGTATAATAAAAAGCGGATGAAGCTTCCACGTCAGCAGAAACGCAGGAGCCGTCGTGCTGCAGGCATGGCCGCTTGCGTGCAGCCTGAAAACGGCGTTGAGAATCAGCAGTGCTGCGATGGAAATGACATAGGAGAGGAATAGAATGTGGACGAGCCAGGAGCACGGGGTCAGTATTGACCAGAGAAACCCGCACAGGTATCCGATGGCACTGCATACCAGCGCCGTGCTGCGCTGTCCCTTTCTCCGATCCTTTCCAATGTGAAATATCTCCCGTATAGGATATGCAGCCATGGGAATGAGCAGCAAAAACAACTCGCACAGGAGCAACTCCCGCAGTGTCAAAAGCTTCGCAGGGACATACATCAGAAACACTGTTATACCGATGACGATGGGTGGCAGGGTCAGAATGCGTACAATCAGATGAAAGATTCCGGCGCATCTTCCCTTTTCATTGGTTGCGCCCGCTTTCATGACTCAAATCCCAGCATGATCCCTCCGCGCTCGGCGTAATAGCTGCACAGTCCCCGCAGTGGATAGCTTCTCACGTCTGCCGCCGGAAATCGCTGCCGGATCTCGGCGCAAAGCTCCAGCGCAAGCGCCGCATTCTGACAATGCCCGATCCGAACCTTTCCGCCCATGTAGCCAAGATTCTCCATTTCGCCCAGCATAAACTGCCGCGCTTTCCGAACCCCACGGCACTTTCCAAGCATCTCAAGCGTACCCTCGGCACTGGCCTGCCCGATGGCGCGGATCCCGAGGACGCTTGCCATCGTTGCGGCGAGCTTGCTGACACGGCCGTTCTGTGCAAGGTTGTGCATGGATTCCAGTGCAAAAAGCAGGTGCGTGTGGGCCTGATATGTATTCAATGCTTCGCATGCTTTATCAAAGTCCGCATGAGAACGCAGCTCATATAAAGCCCTTTCAATGAGAAGGGCGATTTCGGGCCCGGCGGAGAGAGAGTCCACAACATAGATGCGCCGGGCCGGGTTGCGTTCCTCACAATTCTTCTTTGCCGCGCAGGCAGCATTGTAACTGCCTGAAAGAGCGCTGGTAATGGTAAATGCAATCACATTGCAGTTCTCACCGAATGCGCTTTCCCAGTCTGCGATGTTCGGACACGCACTGTAAGATCGCCCTTTGGTGTCGCGGAGCGTACTGACCATCGCGTCAACATCAAGATTGGCGTCATCGTAAAACTCCTCGGCGTCAGTGCGTATTGAGAGCGGGACACTGACGAAGTCCGCTCCATCCAGTGTGAGAAGGTCGCAGCTGGAGTCTGCAACGATACGAAACTGATTCATGGTGTGTCCTCCGAATAACAAGAAACATTTCAACCGACTTTGAAGGCCGACACCGAAATTCTATCAGGTTTTTATCATTCCGTCAACGGTTTTCAGAAAACCGACAAAAAGATTTTAAAAACCGTTGAAAGATTGAAGATACCCGTGTATAATGGCCGCATGGAAAAGGGAGTGAATAATATGATAGAGGCTATTGATGGCTTTCGCTTACCGCGGTATGCACAGATTCCGGATGTCGGGCTTTATCTGGAGCAGGTGGTACGCTATGTCAACACACACCTTGCGCCGTTGGGGGAGCCGGAGCTGACAAGTTCAATGGTGAGCAATTACGTGAAGCAGGGGCTGATCTCATCCCCCATAAAGAAGTCATACACAGCGGAGCACCTTTCACGGCTCCTGTTCATCGCGGTAGTCAAGCCCGTTGTCCCATTGGAAGGGCTTCGAATGATGTTCAGTATACAGGGGGACAACTATTCCCTTCCGACCGCGTATGACTATTTTTGTGATGAGTTTGAGAATATGCTCGGCGCAGCGTTCGGTATAGCTCCCGCAAGAGAGGGCCTCGGCGAGACACGATCCGACGCAAAGAATCTTCTCCGCAACACGATCGTGGCCACCGTCAACAAGATCTATTTGGATCGGTATCTGAAAGAATATCAAAAGCGGCGGGAAGAAGCCTCCGATGAAGGAGAAACATCGGCGCAGGGCATCGAATAAGCATATACATACCACGAGCAGTTGTTGAGAGTCTACATCTTTACCAGCAAACGTTTTGACACGGCTAAATAGTGTAAAAGGCAACTGGGAACAACCATTTCAGTAGTTCCAGTAACTTTCAACATTTTAGACTTGTGTAATGTTAATATCTATGTTTTTTCCAGCTATACCAATCAGCTCATTTATTTCATCCTGATGCTCTGAAATGAGTTGCAATATATAGTCAATATATGCGTCATCTAAAGCATCTGTATTCATCATTTCCATATTCGGAGTCAGTTCTACTTGCTCCCAAATAGAGTTAGCCTCATCATAAAAGTCTAGTCCTATTTTATAACCGCTGAAAAATTTAGGCCAAATGTAAAGAGTTATATACATTTCACTCGCTTCAAGCGTGTTTCCATCATCATCCAATGATATTGAATAACCAGATGTTTTGGCAATTGATACAAATCCACCGCTCCCTAGATATTCGGGCATCTTTAAAGAAATTGTATAGTCACCAATCTCTTGTGTATATCTAAGCATATCGTCGTCATTCTCGCCAAAAAGATATGTTGCCTCAAGATTTTTTGCAATAATACTATATCTTTGCCGATAGCCGAAATACCATGTGGCATTAATGATAGCAAAAATAAGTATAATTATGGCAAATAGGATCAGCAACCTTTTAATGATTGCAGTTCTATCTTCGTCCTTAAACAGACTCATAATCTAATCACCCTGCTTTCGCTCTTGATAATTTTTTCGCTATGCGTTACTAAAATCACCGTTTTACCCATTCGATTTAATAAATGCAAAATACCCATAACCATCTCTGCGTTATCTTCATCTAAAGAACCGGTCGGTTCATCAGCTAAAATTACATCACATTTTTTTAACATAAGTCTTGCCAACGCCACCCGTTGCTGCTCTCCACCTGAAAGTTTGTAGACTTTTGTGTTTGCCTTCTTTGCGAGTCCGACTGCTTCCAATGCCGCCGCCACACTTGTTTCGGTACGAGTCTTCTTTTGTATGATTTGAAGATTTTGTGCAACTGTTTTTCCTTCCAGCAACGCAAAGTTTTGAAATAGAAAGCCTAATTTATCGGAAAACAATTCTCTTTTCTTCTTAATTCGCCATATATCAATCCCATCAATGATAATGGTTCCGCTATCCGGCCTTTCCAAGCAACCAATCATATTAAGCAAAGTTGTTTTTCCACATCCGCTTTCGCCACAAAACACAACAAATCCACTGTCAGGAATAGAGCAATTAAAATTGTCGAACAGCACTTTATCCTCAAATTTTTTACATAAGTTTTGAATTGTTATCATAGGCTTCCTCCTTTGAGAATATGTGCTGTATTATGTTTTTCAGCAACCGTCATGGTTATCAATATCAAGGTTGAATTAATAAGTAGAATGGCCACACTTACAATACATAGAGCGCCGATATCAAAAATGCCATACATTTTTGATAGAATAACACCCGTGACAAAAGCGATAAATACCGAAAAAACATTAATGGATAGAATTGCTATATTACGCTGCAAAACAGAATATCCGAGTATTTTTTTTAGGGCGATCTCTTTTGAATGTACTAAATACTCAATTTTTACAATGACAGAAATCAGCATAACATTTAGAACAAGCAGAAATGCACTAAGAACTGAATTGAGAAGTACCCCCCGAACTAAATTGCTTTTATATTGATTGCATAACTCAATCACACTTCTAAATTGCACGTCGGCTAATCTGTCTTTTATACTTTTGGAAAAAAACGACGTGTCGTTTATATCAAATATGATGTTCGTCCATCTATCTCCAAAATCAATCGCTGTATTATTCATCAGCAATTCATTGATTTGTGCTTTGGATAAATTACAATACACTACAATCGGGTCAGAAATAAGATCAGAACCAAAAGTCAGTTCAGATTCATTTCTTAGGTCAAAATAGACCACATCGACATGGGAATATTCTCTCGCTTCAAAGCTATAACTTTCCAAGCCGAAGAAAGTAGAGGCAGTTGTAGCAGCAGCAAATTCAATATCGTAACTGTCAATTTCGGAGTATCTGTTTTCTGGGATATACACCACAAAATCAGATTTCAAATCTTCTTGAAATACTCCCGCGTTTGAAACGACTGTATTCAACGCTGCTTCATTTAGCACAACAATCGGTTTATCGTCAAGAGCTGCGCAAAATGTAGAAAGTAAAACTTTATCTTGGAGATATGCTTCCAAATAAATACTTGCCTCCAACTCCACCACACTTTCTGAACTCTGCGCCCCCCCCTCGGAAGGTGTAATAGATAAAGAGGTGTACCCGTCCAACTGTTCTATCGAATTATAAGGTGCCAACTCTTTTTCGTTTTCTCTAATAGCTACCAAGTTAGATGACAAAGAAACAACCATCAAAATAACCACAATCGCTTGCAGCAAATAAGCGTTTGCCAATAATCTGCCGTTTATGTTTGCGCCATAGATAACTTCCTTGTAGTCAACTTTAAGAAGTGTGAGATATAGCAGCGAATTAAGCACAAAAAAGATCAGCAGCGTATATAATGCAAAATTCAATTTATACGAAAGAAACAATCTGCTTTGCAAAATGGCATATACTGCTCCAAATATCGCGACATTAAAAACTATATCAACCAATATCTTTCCAAAAATCATTTTGCCAACAGAACTTCCCATAGATATTTTAAGGAAATCAGACTTTTTACTGAATTGCATATCTACCCAAGTTAATAGCAAAACAAGTCCGAAAAGAATAATCCATATTCCATATATTAGTTTATCAGCTACGGAAACGCTGTCCTTATGAATATATGAGGTTGCTATCTGCGAATAAATGGTTTGTCGAATAGAACTAACGGTATCTTTCGAGCCTGTAAAATAATATCGAACCACACTTCCATCATTCACAACATCGGAAAAGGACAAAAGGACGACTTCCGTAGAACCGGAAAAGAAACTGCTGGATTCTCCCTCCACAACATCCTGTTCGCGAGAAAGAATATTTCGTGTATCCGCATCGGCGTAAATTGTTATTCTTGAATGGAAAGTATCTACATTCTGCCGTTCAATGGCAAATACATATTCATTGTACTTTTTTGCCGCAGAAGCAACGATAGAGCATACCTGACTCCTATCTTCATTTTCAATGTCAATATAGAAATATTGATTTGAAAACATTTGTAGGTGCAGCTGATAAAGCTCACTACTCATTATGAAGCAGAATAGGGCAAGTAACGCTGTAATAACATACTTTATACATTTCATAATACAGTATCTTTCCAATAAAAAGGTGGTTAATAATTCAGCAGCAATTTGCACAAAAATAGTGGTCACAATAAGGAGAATCGGCCCTCAAATAAAGCAATTCACGCTTCGTTTGATGACCGATTTCTTTGCCATTATTTTAGAGAACGACTATTCTTCAACATATCCATTTTCTCGTCTCATTTTATAGAAGACGTTGCTGTAGTGTGGCTTACATTTGAATAAGTGGCAGAAAGGTCAATCTTGTAATACACATAATATGTTTTGTGAGTTACTTCAATCTTGGAATATACATTTTGGCCTTGCTCTGTGCCTTCACAATAACTTGTGTCATGACCGCCTCTTTTTACCATTGCCGTTGAGTAGCACTCCGTGGCCTTTGTCCACACATAATCTTCTTTTATCCAATCCGTATCGTACCCAAAAACCATATAAGCAACTGTGGTTGAACCGACCTTATATGTTCTTGTTTTCTCCCATTCCGAATTAAAGCTGCTGGACGTTCCAACATAAGCATAATCCGTGTAACCTGCAGCAGCTGCTGGGACAATGGTGACAGTAGCCATTAGCATAAGGGTCGCTAGCATTGCCATTAACCTAGTGATTCGTTTCATAAATTTCACTCCTTTTTCTTTCACCGTTTTTGAATGCAAACAACTCTTCCGAGTACAATTTTACCACATTGGACGTGGCATGTCAAGCCATCACGTAGCGTAAAAGCTGTGATTTCTGACCGTATGTGACATGAAAACTCTCTTTCCTCCCGTAAAAGCAAATTTAAAATTTGATTGGTAAGGAGAGAGCGCGGAAGATGCATTCCGCGCTCTCTCTTGTTATTCGATTGTATTCAGTTCAGCGCATTCGCTGGGAAGGTCTTTCTCGTTTCCCGTACCGGGGTGTCGAATATATCGCTAATAGGAGGGCAGAACCTCTAATGAGATTCCGCCTTCTGCTGCTTGATTTTTAAATACATCACACCTCAACAGTTTTTTAACAACTCCACCGCTATAAAAAATGGGCTGCTGTACATCCATCCTCTCCTCCGTGTAATTAGGTATCTGTAAAGGTAGACCTTTTCGGCGTTACCAACAGGCAGACAATCGGGATATGATTTTGTGTCCGAAAAAGTTGTTTTGTCATTTTGGGATATGTCCGAAAAAGGCATGAGCTTTTGAAACGGAAAAGGAGATGAAAACAAGTTGAAAAAGACATACGGCTATGCCCGTGTATCTACGAGAGAACAACATCTGGATCGGCAACTCAAGGCCCTCATGGATGCCGGCGTTGAGGAGCGGGATATCATTACGGACAAGGTAAGCGGCAAGGATTTGGAGCGTGAGGGGTACCAGTCGCTGAAGAATCACTTTCTCCGCGACGGAGATACCCTGATTGTTAAATCACTGGATCGACTCAGTCGGAGAAAGATTGACATCAAGAAAGAGCTGGAACACTTCCGGGAGCACCACATTCGGATCAAAATCCTTGACATCCCGACTACCATGGTGGATCTTCCTGATGAGCAGGACTGGATTTTTGAGATGATAAACAACATTCTGATTGAAGTGCTTGCGAGTATTGCTGAACAGGAGCGTATCACAACAAAGCGGCGACAGTCTGAAGGGATCGCCATTGCAAAAGAGGCGGGGAAGCATTTGGGGCGCCCAATGATAGACTTTCCGCCAAACTGGAATCAATTCTATTCAGACTGGAAGGCCGGTACGATTACGGCAGTTGCTGCAATGCGCCAGCTCGGCCTAAAGAGGAGCACATTTTACCGATTAGTGAAGCAGCAGGAGGAAAAACATGAAACTGAAAAATAAATTGTTATTAGGCGGCCTCACAGCCGTTCTTCTCGCAGTCATGTCGTTTTCTGCATGGAAGATATGGGTGATTAGATCCGAGTATCACGCCGGTGAAGCTGCTTACGAGGATATCAGTCACATGATTTCGCTTCCACAGAAAGCTGCTGAACCACAGCCACCTGTTATCAACAAGCCAGCCGGGGCAGAAACACTTCCTGATGAGGACGACACGATTTGGCCTGAGGTGGATTTTGCTATACTGCGTGAGATCAACCCTGATATCGTTGCTTGGATTTACATTGAAGGAACGAAGATCAACTATCCGATTGTACAGGGAGAGGATAACAGCTATTATTTGAAGCACCTGTTCAGTGGCGAGTGGAATGGATCCGGCTGTATATTCCTGGATTTCCAAAACGACGCAAGCTTTGCCGACCGGCACTCCATTATTTACGGACATCATATGAAGAACGGCACAATGTTTACAGACATTGATAAATATAAAAAGCAGGAATTCTTTGACGAGCATCCGGTCGCGCTGCTGATAACACCGGACAAAAACTATAAAGTAGTGTTCTTCGCGGGGTATGTTGCCGCACCACAGGACGATGCGTGGGAAATTGGTTTTACGGAAGCGGAATTTGAAGTCTGGCTTCAGAATGCGGCTGACCGTTCCTGCTTCACCAGCGAGATTGCACCGAATATCTCTGATCACATTCTAACGCTCTCTACCTGTAGCTATGAGTTTGATGATGCCCGTTTTGTGCTGGCAGGGGTGCTTCGATGAAAAACCATTAACTTGTGTTAGATAAAAAAGCAATAGAAGTGATATAATTTTCCATTCGCATCCGGAACCCATAAGCTGTGCCGGACATGTCGGGCATTATTCGGGCAAGTCCACCTCGCCGACGAAAGAATATGTCCACAAGGAACTCTAGCGCAGCGGTGTTACGCTGAACCTGCTGTGGCTGGAATACTGCGACCGGTGCTAGGCGGCGGGCGAGATTCCATACCAGTCCACCCAGTTCAGCAAGTACTATGCCAACTATCTGGTAAAGGTCAACGCTACCATGCACCTGAGCCACAAGCCCGGTGAGGTTATGCAGGTGGACTGGGCCGGCGACACTGCCGCTGTTATTGACACAGACACCGGTGAAATTATCCCGGCCTATGTGTTCGTGGCAACCCTGCCATACAGCGGCTACAGCTATGTAGAAGCCTTTTTCTCCATGAACCAGGAGTCATGGACCACTGCCCATGTGAATGCTTACAAATACTTCGGCGGCGTCACCCGGATCATCCAGTGCGACAACCTGAAAACCGGTGTGCAGAAACACGGGAAAGACGAGGCTGTTCTCAACAAATCGTATCAGGATCTGGCGCTGCTGATAAAGCATACCACCACCTACAAGGGGCTAAAGCCGTTGTATAGCGAATACAAGAAATCCCATGATAAGGAAAAGTATCTGCGCGGACGTGAGCGTGAAATCATTCTCTTTGAAGCGTCGGCGCGGGCGCTGAAAGCGGCGGGCGTCGGTGATAAACTCCCCGACCTTGCCAAGCTACGCGAGGAATATTCCAGACTGTCCGAAGAAAAGGATCGGCTGTACGCCGAATACGGAAGCCTGAAAAAACGTATGCGGGAATACGATGCCGTCAAGCAGAACATCGACAGCATCCTGTCCCCCAATCGTGGGCAGGAACAGGACAAGGCCTTGTAGCTTCTCTGACATTCACACATTATTTCCAAACAATTTAATGTGTGTTCGTTGTTTCACGGTTGACAACCGCACATTATTTCTCTATAATATAATGTGTGATTGTCAAAGCGAGGTGAGAAGCATGAACGACAAAGAGAAAATCGAAGAACTGCTGGAAGCGTCGGAGGACGGCACGATCACCGCAGCGCAGGTGACGGAAGCCGGACTGCACCGCAGCGTTTTACAGGAGTTTGTCAAGAGCGGCGAGATGTACCGCTTTGGGCGCGGCCTGTATGTGCGGAGCAGCGCATGGGAGGACGATTTTTACCTCTTGCAGCGCAAGTACGGACGCGGGATTTACTCCCACGATACCGCCCTGTATCTGCTGGGCTATTCCGACCGTACCCCGGCAAAATATACGATGACCTTTCCCAAGGGCTACAATGCCCCGTCCTTGAAGCAGGAGAACTTAATCATCAAGCGCGTTGTGCCGGAGAACTACGAGTTCGGCAGAATTGAAATTGAATCCCCCTCCGGCAATCCGATTCGTGTTTACGATTTGGAACGGACGCTGTGCGACATCCTGCGTGGCAGCGGCAGCGATGTTCAGATCGTCGGAGAAGCCATGAAACGCTATGCGGCGTCCAAGGGCAAGAACATTCACAAACTGATGCAGTACGCAGACCAGCTTCGCGTAAAGCCCAAGGTGTTGCGATATATGGAGGTTTTGCTATGATTACAAAAAATCCAATGCAACTGAAAGCCTTTATCAAAAACAAAGCGGCAGAGAAACATATCTCGGCGCAGCTCGTCATGCAGAACTATATGCTCGAACGGCTGCTGGAACGGATTTCGCTTTCGCCCTATAAGAACAATTTCATTCTCAAGGGCGGATTTCTGATTTCCGCCATTGTGGGACTGGACACGCGGGCGACAATGGATCTGGACACAACGATTAAGGGCTTCACCCTGACGTATGAAGCAATCCGTAAAATCTTCACGGAGATTTGCGCTGTCCAGATTGCTGACGATGTACAGTTTGAGGTTGTCGGCATTTCTGACATTCGGGAAACGGATGATTACCCCGGCATCCGGGTCGCGCTGAAAGCAAACTATCCGCCGATCAGCGTACCGCTGACAGTGGATGTCACCACGGGCGACATGATAACGCCCCGCGAGGTGGAATACACATTCTCGCTGCTGTTCGATGACCGCACGATCAGTATTCTTGCCTACAACCTTGAAACGGTGCTGGCGGAAAAGCTGGAAACCGTGCTGTCCCGCAACATTGCGAATACCCGTCCGAGAGACTATTACGACGTACATATCCTGTACGCGCTGCGTGGCGCGGAGTGCGACAAAGCGACGCTGCGCCGGGCGCTGGAACGAACAACGCAGAAACGCGGCAGCGGCATGATCCTGACAGACTACCCGGAGATTATGAAAGAGATCCGCGAAAGCGATACGCTCCGCAAGCTGTGGGAGAAGTACAGCCGCGAGTATGAGTACGCAAAGGACATTTCCTTTGATGATACCTGTAATACCATTCAAACGATTATGGACGCAATCATGGCGTAAACGAAAGAGGCTTCCTTATGGGTTGGCTGGCAGCGCAGGGCGCGATTATGGCGATTGGGCTTTTCATCGGGCTTGTCTGCTCGGTGATCGGACTATTCTTCGGGCATATCATTCTCTTTGACAGCATTGCTCTCGGCATTGCCGCCGGAGTGTGCTGCAATCAGTTTACTGCAATTCATCCGGCGCTGTGCCTTGTGATTGGCATTGCAACCTTCCTGCTGCTGTTGTGGCTGCAAAATACCAGCATCGGCTTCTGGCTCGTGGGCGGGCTGCTCACTCTGATCTATGCAGCGGTGTTCGGGCTGCTGGCCTACTTCATTTCGGAGCATGATCCCATTTGGGGCTGGGTGATTGGGCTGAATGAGATGTTCAAAATCGTCGAGCGTGAAGATGATATTATCGCCAATGAAGAAAGAGTGTTTGATGGTTTTCTACGAACAATCAATACCGAGATTCTTGGCGCAGATTTAATAGATGTAGGCTTGATACTTAGAGCATTGACAGTCGAAACCCTTTTTGTTAAGATAAAAGTGCACCTGGCAAAAAGGTTTTTTATCCTGACTGAAAGGAGCTTCGCTTGTAATGTGTTTAGCTGCACCTTTTAGTTAGGTGCAGCTATTTTTGTGAAAGGATGTTGAAAATGCAGACAAGAGTTGCCGTAATGGCTGTCATAGTTGAAGACGACGACGCCGCCGAGAAGTTGAATGCGGTTCTCCACCATTATGGAGAGCATATTATCGGGAGGATGGGTATTCCCTATCGTGCGAGGGGAATCAATATCATCTCCATTGCAATAGACGCGCCACAGGATGAAATCTCCTCACTTGCAGGAAAACTTGGAAATATTCACGGCATCAGCGTTAAAACTGCATACTCTAAAGTCACAGATGAGGGCTGATACTGTTTCTTTGATCGACAAACTCGCACGAGAGCACCGCCTTAAAAAAAAGGAGTACCTTGCGCTGCTTGAAAATGCAAGCGTTGAGGAACACGTCCACGCAGCAACGCTTGCTGATAAGGAACGCAGAAGGATTTACGGTACGGAGGTTTTCATAAGAGGGCTGATAGAGGTAGGAAACATTTGCAGAAACAATTGCTATTATTGCGGGATCAGAGCATCAAACGGCAAATGTGTACGGTATACGCTCACCGATAAACAGATCCTTGCTTGCTGCAGGGAAGGACATGAAATAGGCTTCAGAAGCTTTGTTTTACAAGGCGGAGAGGGAGCTTTTCCTGTTGAACGGGTAATCCGCATCGTATCTGAAATACGCGGTGAATTTCCCGATTGTGCAATAACCCTTTCCCTTGGAGAGTACGAACGGGACGAATATGAAAAAATGTTCAATGCGGGCGCAAATCGTTACCTTCTGAGGCACGAGACGGCGGATGAAAAGCACTATGGTTTACTCCATCCGGGCGAGATGTCCTATAAACACCGTGTGCAGTGCCTTGAATCGCTTCGAGAGATCGGCTTTACCGTCGGCTGTGGTTTCATGGTGGGTTCACCATTCCAGACTCTTGAAAACATTTCTTCCGACCTAAAATTCATTGAGGAGTTTTCGCCGGAAATGTGCGGAATTGGACCGTTCATTCCACAAAAAGATACACCGTTCGGAGGCTTTCGTGCAGGCTCGGCAGATTTGACATGCTTCCTGCTGTCGTTGATCAGGCTGATAAAGCCGAACATTCTGCTTCCGGCAACAACGGCTCTTGGCTCAATCGAACCGGACGGAAGGCTGAAAGGAATCCTTGCAGGCGCAAATGTCGTCATGCCGAACCTGTCACCGGTCGAAGTTAGAAGCAAGTACATTTTGTACGACAATAAGCTCTCAACGGGTTCAGAATCTGCACAGAACCTTGAAGCGTTGAAAAGAAGCCTTGCCTCAATAGGCTTTTCCGTCGCCGAATCGAGAGGCGACATAAAAACATCTGACGGAAAGAACTGAGTCTGACCGAAAAGAAAGGAAACAATATGGCTATTTACAATCCCGAATCATTATCAGCGGAGGAATTCATCAATCATGACGAGATCCTCGAAACTCTCCAGTATGCGGAAGCCAACAAAAACAACATTGAGCTGATTGACAGCATACTTGAAAAAGCAAGGCCTAAACATTACGCCGATGGTAGAACCATGCATTGCCCGGGCTTGACGCACAGGGAGGCATCGGTGCTTCTCGCTTGCGATATCCCCGAAAAGATCGAGGAGATATACAAGCTTGCAAACGAAATCAAGCTTTCTTTTTACGGCAACCGCATAGTTATGTTTGCTCCGCTTTATCTTTCCAACTACTGCGTTAACGGTTGTGTCTACTGTCCGTACCACCTCAAGAACAAGAGCATTGCGAGGAAGAAGCTTACTCAACGGGAAATTCGGGATGAGGTCATTGCTCTTCAGGACATGGGACATAAACGCCTTGCAATAGAGGCGGGAGAAGATCCCGTGCATAATCCGATAGAATACATCCTCGAAAGCATTAAGACGATCTATTCCGTTCACCATAAGAATGGCGATATTCGTAGAGTGAATGTGAATATCGCGGCGACGACAGTTGAAAATTACCGAAAGCTGAAGGAGGCTGGGATCGGCACCTACATTCTCTTCCAGGAGACATACAACAAAGCCAGCTATCTTCAGCTTCATCCAACGGGACCTAAGCATGATTATGACTACCACACCGAGGCTATGGACCGTGCCATGGAGGGCGGCATAGACGATGTGGGGCTGGGCGTGCTTTTCGGGCTGGAGGGCTATCAGTACGAGTTTGCAGGCCTGCTGATGCACGCCGAGCACCTTGAGGCCGTTCACGGCGTCGGACCGCACACGATAAGCGTGCCGAGGATAAAGCGCGCCGACGACATCGACCCCGACTCGTTTGAAAACAGCCTGTCGGACGAGCTTTTTGCAAAAATAACCGCCTGCATACGCATCGCCGTGCCGTACACCGGCATGATAATATCCACCCGTGAGAGCGAGGCTGTGAGAGAAAAATTGCTCACGCTTGGCATCTCACAGATCAGCGGCGCTTCTCGCACCTCCGTCGGCGGCTATACCGAGGACGAACGCCCGCACGACAGCGAACAGTTTGATGTGTCAGACCAGCGCACACTCGACGAGGTCGTCAGATGGCTGATGGAGCTTGAACACATCCCGTCGTTCTGCACTGCCTGCTACCGCGAGGGCAGAACGGGCGACCGCTTCATGAGCCTGTGCAAATCAGGGCAGATACTCAACTGCTGCCACCCCAACGCGCTGATGACGCTTGCGGAATACCTTGTCGATTACGCAGCCCCCGAGACAAAAAGGCTCGGCTTCGACCTTATAGAAATGGAGCTTGAAAAGATACCAAAGGAAAAAGTCAGGCGCATTGCAGCGGAAAATATCGAGAAGATCAAATCCTCGGACAAGAGAGATTTCAGATTTTAATGGAGGCGCGTTATGGATCTTAACTCTACTGTAAGCGCTCAGAGGCTCCATATAGGCTTTTTCGGAACCGTCAACAGCGGAAAATCAAGCCTTGTAAACGCGTTGACCGGCCAAGAACTCTCCATCGTTTCCGATACGAGGGGAACAACGACCGACCCCGTACAGAAGGCCATGGAGCTGCTGCCCTTAGGCCCTGTCGTCATCATAGACACCCCCGGCCTCGACGACGGGACGGAGCTCGGCAGGCTCCGCATCGAGCGAACGATGCAGATGCTGAGAAAAACCGATATTGCGGTTATTGTTACGGATACTTCCGAAAAGGACGAGGAAACGGAAAGTTTCATTGAAAAAGTCAAGGATAAAGGGATACCCTTTATCCTTGTCAGAAACAAATACGATCTTGTGGAAGCTGACGCTGAAGGAAACGATGTGTTATTTGTCAGCGCCAAAACCGGGGAAAATATCAATGAGTTGAAAATGCGTATCGCCGCGAGCATACCGGCGGTAAGAGCGGAGAAAAGGATCGTTTCGGATCTGCTGAAAAAGGGCGATACCGTTATTCTCGTCACTCCGATAGACGAGTCCGCCCCGAAGGGGAGACTGATACTTCCTCAGCAGCAGACGATACGCGACATTCTGGACATCGGGGGCATCTGCATGGTCGCTCAGCCGGACGAGCTTGCTTCTTCGCTTGACCTGTTAAAGGAGCAGCCGAGGATGATCGTTTGCGACTCGCAGGTGTTTGGCTATGTCGATTCTGTTGTGCCGAAAGACATCGCTTTGACTTCATTTTCAATTCTTTTCGCAAGGTACAGGGGGAATTTCGAACAACTCATTCGAGGGAGCGATGCGATCGATCGTCTTAAAGACGGCGACACCGTACTTATCAGCGAGGGCTGCACCCACCATCGCCAGTGCGGGGATATCGGCACCGTCAAGCTGCCCGCCTGGCTGAAAAAATACACGGGCAAGGAGTTGAACTTCCGCTTCACCTCCGGCGGTGAATTCCCAAAGGATATTTCGGGGATTGCTCTGGTTGTTCATTGTGGCGGATGTATGCTTAACGCCCGGGAACTTTCGGGCAGGCTTGACAACTGTGAAATAGAGGGAGTCAGTGTTACGAACTATGGTATTGCCATAGCGAAGATGCACGGGATACTCGAAAGAGCTCTTTCGGTTTTCCATATCTGTCAAGTGTAAAGAAATCACTCATTGCCAAACTAAAAGAACAAGCGTGGAGCAATGTCTCACTTGTTCGTTATTTTTCTTGAAACCACCCAATATTGCGATTTCGCCGCAGATACCTTTTGATAATGATCGCGAAGAAACCGCCGCAGATTCCCTGCGGCTATGCGTGCGGGCTTGTTCAGCTCCTTGTCGCCGGAGATTTCCGAGATGACCTTCAAGGACTATGCTCTGCGTGACTATGACGAAACCTCCGGCATTCTGGAGTCTGACTGGTACAATGCTCAGGTCGAGCTTCTGCGGCTCAGTTCCGAAACATGGGGAAGCGGTCTGATCCAGATCGAAGAGGGAGATTTTTCACTGATGCGATGGTATGAGTACACCCTCACACTGGAGCCGGGGCAGACATTGAAAAACGCGGTGACAGCGCCGTTGTATCCCGCCATTGATGCGGGCTATACACCGAGCCTCTATTCGTACACCTATCTGCTTTTCCCGGCAAAAACCTGGGCGCAGTTCGGAGAATTGGAAGTTGTGGTAAAAACGCCCTATTACATGACTGGATGCGGCATTGATGGCTTTACAAAGACGGACGGTAGGCATGCGCTGACCCTGCCGGGTCTGCCGGAGGGCGAGTTGACCTTTACGCTTTCCGAATCGGAGACCCCTCAGCCCCCGAAGTGGTCGAGCTTGTACATTATGCCGACAGAGTTTATCATTGTAATGGCGGCAGTGCTTGCCGCCGTTGGCGTAGCCGTGTTTCTGCTAAGCCGCAGGAAAAAGAGAACAAAAAGATAGAAAGGAAGGTGCACCATGATGAAACGAAAGGTTTCCGTGATATGGGTGGTCTTTCTTGCGCTGATTGCCATTGCCGCATGTGCGTTTGCGGCGGTGACATATTATCGCTGCGAGAAGCAGCCGGAGCCACAATTCCCGGAGAACGAGCTGCTTCGCATTCTTGACGCGGGAAGCGATGCCGAGGGAGTAGGCTTTGAGGTTATGCGCATTGGCGGCGGGAGCGTGAATCTCCGGCTCGACCTGCGCTGGAAAAACGATTCCGGCAAGACGATTGCCTACGGGCAGGCGTTTGAGCTGTATCAAATGAAGGACGGTGGATGGCAAAAGGTTACGCCCGCACGGCAGGTTGATTATCCCGCCATCCAGTACAGCCTTCCCGGCGGCATGGATAACGAGCTCTCCTATGACCTGACGGCGCCGTATAACCTGATAGCCGGGGAACGATACCGCTTGCAGACGGAGTTCCGGTACGAGGAGGGCACGGAGTATTCCGAGCCGATGGCAAATTGGGTAGAGTTTGAAGTAAAAATGCATCTGCCGTATAAGGAGACACAGTCCTCCGACCAAAGCACCATACCAGAGCTTTAGGTGAATGCTATGTCCGGGTCAATGGGTGAAACAGATGAAATCACGGTTTCCCCCTGTGCCTTCTACTGGCGGGCCCCGGAACCGAATGAGGATGGAACAATGAGCTCCATCATTGGATGCGGGCCCGAGATCGGCGAAGAGACTTCTCTGCCGGAGATCACAGCAGCCAATGCGAGCCTGGTCTCCCACCGGAGGTCCAATGAAGCCCGGTTTTTTTTCGAGGTGCAGCCGGATACAGTGCGGATACAATGCGTCCCCCAAAACGGCGGCGAGGTTGAGACAATCACAGGCATTCTTCCGTATGACGGAGGATATGCGTTCGATCTGAAAAGCGGCAGCTTTGTTTACCGTGTGATTGCAGAATGGGACGATGGCAACCGTGTGGAATATGGCTTCATCGGGAAGTGGTTGTGATTCCGCGGCAATCAGAATAAAGGACTGACTATGATAAAGATACTATTGGTAGAAGACGATAAAATTATCGTTGCGAGCTTGAGCGAATATCTGAACAGCGAAGGTTATCTTGTGCGAAGTGTATCCGGGCAGGCAGAGGCCATGAAGCTGCTTGCGGAGGAAAAAGCGGATCTTGTGCTGCTGGATGTGTCTCTGGCGGAGGGCAATGGCTTCGCGGCGTGCAGAGCGATCAAGGCCGAGTTTGATGTCCCCGTTATTTTCCTTACCGCGTCAGGCGACGAGTTCAGCACCGTTACGGGCTTCGACCTGGGCGCCGACGATTACATTCCAAAGCCGTTTCGCCCGCGAGAGCTTATCTCCCGCATCCGAAATGTGCTCCGACTCACCGGCAGCATGGGCAAAACGGTGAAGCTCGGTGATGTGGTGGTGGACACCGAAAAGGGCACGGCGATGAAGAACAGCAGGGACCTGTTCCTCTCAGCACTGGAATACCGCCTTCTGCTGTTTTTCATCAACAATCGGGGAATCGTGCTTACCCGTGAGCGGCTTCTTGACGCCATCTGGGATGTTGCCGGCGAGTATGTCAATGACAATACGCTGACGGTGTACATCAAGCGGCTGCGGGAGAAGATTGAGGATGACCCTGCCGACCCGAAGATCATTCTGACGGTTCGCGGGACAGGATATAAGGTGGACGCATGGTCAAGCTGCTGAAAAACAAAGAGGTACGAAAGGCTCTGCTGTGGCAGCTGCTGCTCTCCGCAGCCACCTGCGCCGTCTGCTTTTTCTTCGACATTCGCGCCGGGCTGACAGCCGCAGGGCTTTCTCTGCTCCTCATGCTGGTCTTCTGCATCAGCACTTATAAGAGGTATCAGAGGATTTCTTCCCTTGCGGATGATATCAATCAGGTTCTGCACGGCGACAGTTCGATCGATTTTGACAGCTATTCGGAGGGTGAGCTGAGCATCCTCCACAGTGAGATCTATAAGATGACCATACGCCTGCGTGAGCAGCAGCAAACGCTGACAAGGGAAAAGGCGCACCTTGCCGATTCCATCGCGGACATCTCTCACCAGATCCGCACGCCCCTGACCTCTATCAATCTGCTGATTGGACTGCTGTCGGAGCCGGAGCTGACCGACGCGCGCAGGCAGCAGCTTATCCATGAGCTCTACGAGCTGCTCTCCCGCATCGACTGGCTGATCACCACACTTCTGAAGATCTCACGGCTGGACGCCGGCACGGTGCAGTTCAAGCAGGAGCAGGTCAGTCTGGAGGAACTGCTCAAAAAGTCCTGTGTGACCCTGCTCATTCCCATGGAGCTGCGCGGGCAGGCGCTGCTCATCCATGCGGACGGCGCTTTCCGGGGAGATCTCTCATGGACGAGCGAGGCCATCGGCAATATTGTGAAGAACTGCATGGAGCACACCCCAGAGGGGGGCAGGATTGAGATCGACGCAGCCGAAAACGCCCTGTTTTCCGAAATTATAATTAAAGACAACGGCACAGGCATTTCTCCGGAGGATCTGCCCCACATCTTTGAGCGCTTCTATAAGGGCAAGGATTCCGACGGTAAAAGCTTTGGAATCGGGCTTGCCTTATCACGCATGATTATAGCTGGGCAAGGGGGAACCGTAAAGGCAGAGAACCGCAAGCCCGTAGGAGCCATGTTCACCATCCGCTTTTATAAGGGAACCGTCTGAAGGTGCCTCCCGATATCCTAGCCACGGCATTGGACTAAACATGTAGTTCATGACACCAGCACTCTTAAATAGAGCTTTTTGTAGGGTTTTTCATGTATATGTGGAGGTACATATATGAGCAAAATCAGCAAATCCATTGTTATATCCGAGTTCTTATGGCTTCTATTTTTTGCCGTAGTCTTTTTAAAATTTGATTATACGCGGACAACATTAGCCGTAGTTAATGCAATAGTTTGGCTTTGCATCGTACTAGTTTTTTCAATAATTATACTACAATTTCTAACTAGACAAGCATTTACGAAGGTACGGGGCATACTACTAGTGCTGATTTTCTTAATCATAGATCAGGTTATAAAAGCGCTACTATATTTTGCTCCGTCCGAAATCTCCATTCCTGTTATTCCCAATATTCTATCGATCCTCGTAATTCTGAACAAGTACCAGACCTTAGTACTTCAAGCAGCAGATAAATTCGCATCGCCTTATATTGTTGCGTGTGCAAAACTATTGCTGCTTCCCTTCTTTTTGCTATTGCTCTATCTGCTCTCAAAGAGTAAAAATCGTTTTAATTTCAAGACGCCTATCGGCTATGCTGGTGTAACCCTAATTTCCTCGGCAATTTTATCGACGGTCCTAGACAGTTTAATTTATAAGGGAACACCAGACTATTTTTACTTAATTCCCTTGTATTCATCTGTGGATTTGAAGGATGTATTTGCCTTTTTAGGAGCAGGTTGCATTTTGTCAATCATATCAACAAACGAGAAAAATATGCAGAAGAAAACAACGAACATGGAGGCAAAATGATTTATCAGCAAGACTGGCTCATGCGTCAAATTGAAGCTATGATCCAAGCAATTTTGGCTGTTGCACTTGGGATATCAGCCAACGAACAGACTGCAACTCAAATTGAAGATTCTAGTTATGGAAAAATGCTTGAAAAAATGATTGACGATGGGGACATTTGTGCAGCAGAAGATTTGCTGTTCAATGACTTGGATCAGTCGGATTCATCATGGCTTCAGATAGCCCTTGATTTCTATTCAAAGCTAAATAACTGCTCTGATGATTATTTAGCAATGCATGATTTTTCTCGTGAAGAAATTGATCAAGGACTTCGATACATCTGCACGTTGTTTGGTTATGATTTTTTGGTAAGCAATTAGTCCATTATCGATTATTTCGTCAGCTATTCTTTTGTTTTCGAAAGGCACTTTTTCTCCACTTTCGATGATCATTTCGTTAAAAGAGTTTACAAAATATCCGCTGTCACTGTTTAACGATGGAATAGTTGTTTTGTTGACCTGGATCATTCCAATTGCTATTACCAGTTACTATCCTACACTATTGTTTTTGGGGGATTATTCAATTATAGGGTATTCTGCCAGCACTTCTGCATTTTTTCGTGTCAGGACTAATTCTATTTCGTGAAGGACTTAAAAGGTTAGATGGAATGTCTTCTTAACAATTAGTGAAACTGAAAGGCTTTGGAAGTTGGCAAGCAAGGTCTTTTAGAGCCAAAAGACAGCAGGCGGAGACTCTGACGAGTCCCCGCCTTTTGCTTGATGGGGCGTTCCCCATACCCCCTGTAACACAGATTTCATGGTTCCTGCCTTTGAAAACATTGATTTTACTGACTTTCTTATGTTTTCTTATTAGGAGGCGAGGGACCGGCGGCTCCCTTTTTTACTAAGTGACGGATCCGTCACCTGAAAGTCACCGCCGTGTCACCTTGACAAAATAGAATGGGGGTGTAAAAAGCGAAAGGAGTATCCCGATATGGAGATTTTGAGAGTGGAAAACCTGACAAAGGTATATGGCAAGGGCGAGAACGAGGTGCGGGCGCTGGACGGCGTTTCCTTTTCGGTGGAGAAGGGAGCGTTTGTCGCCGTGATCGGCCCCTCCGGCTCGGGCAAATCCACGCTGCTTCACATCCTCGGCGGCGTAGACCGGCCTACGGGCGGCAAGGTATTTATGGACGGCAAGGATGTGTATGCGCAGAACGAGGAACAGCTTGCCATCTTCCGCCGCCGTCAGGTGGGACTGATCTATCAGTTTTACAATCTCATTCCGGTGCTCAATGTCACGGAAAACATCACGCTCCCCGTGCTTATGGACGGGCAGAAGGTCAATCAAAATCGACTGGCTGAGCTGATGACCACTCTGAAGCTTACCGGCCGGGAGAACCACCTGCCGAACCAACTCTCCGGCGGCCAGCAGCAGCGGGTGTCCATCGGCCGGGCTCTGATGAATGCGCCTGCGGTGGTGCTTGCCGATGAGCCCACCGGAAATCTTGACTCCAAAAGCAGCCGGGAGATCGTGGAGCTGCTGAAGGTTTCCAACGAAAAATACGGGCAGACCCTCCTTGTCATCACCCACGACGAGAGCATCGCACTGCAGGCGGATCGAATCCTTTCCATTGAGGACGGAAAAATCACCAGAGACGAGGTGATCCGCAGATGAATGTTTTCAACAAGGTAACCTTAGAGAGCCTGAAGAAAAACAGGACGAGAACCATCGTCACGATCATCGGCATTATGCTCTCGGCGGCGATGATCTGCGCGTCCACGACCCTTGTCTCCAGTATGCAGAATTTCGTGCTGCGTTGTGCGATCCACATCGACGGGGACTGGTACGGAGCGGTTTATGACGCCGCATATAAGGACTATGAGGACATCCGCGATTCCGACAGGGTTTCCTCCGCAGCCTACGCGCAGGTTCTGGGTTACGCGAAGATCGACAGCGCCAACGAGCGCAAGCCCTATCTGTATGTGCTTGGCGGCGATGTGGCGTCCGGCTATTTTAAGACAATGCCGGTGCATCTCATTTTAGGTACGCTGCCGAAGGACTCCACGGAAATTATTCTGCCGGAGCACCTGACATCAAACGGCAAGGTGAATTATAAGCTCGGCGACACCGTCACGCTTGACGTGGGGGACAGGACACTTGACGGCCGGAGGCTGGGACAGGACACGCCCGTATACACCTATGACAGCGAAACGCAGGTGGAGATTATGAGCGGCGAAAGGCTCGAAAACACCGAACCGAGAACCTATACGGTGGTCGGTATCTACGAAAGGCCTACCTTTGAGGACTATTCCGCGCCCGGGTACACAGCGCTTACGGCAGCGGACACCAAATCCGCCGATCAGGCTCCGATTCATTGTTATTTCAAGCTGCACAAGCCTGCCGGGGTGTATGACTTCATGAAGGAAATGGGCTATACGCAAGAGTATCGCTATGCCTACAATACAAAGGTCCTGCTGTATTCCGGCACGGCTCCGTTCGATTCCTTCCTCACCGCGTTTTACAGTCTTGCCGCCATCATCATCGCGCTGATCGTGTTCGGCTCTGTATCGCTCATCTATAACGCATTCTCCATTTCTGTTTCGGAGCGGACAAGGCAATTCGGCCTGCTGTCCTCGGTGGGCGCCACCAGAAAGCAGCTTCAAAGAATGGTGCTGTTTGAGGCGCTGGCGGTCAGCATTGTCGGCATCCCACTGGGCATTCTGGTGGGTATCGGCGGTATCGGCATAACGCTCCTCCTGATCGGAGATAAATTTTTCTCCATTGTCCGTGTGGACATTCCCATGCGGCTCTGTGTTTCGTGGCAGGCTGTCGTCATTGCTGTGGTCATTGCACTTGTCACGGTTCTGATCTCGGTATGGATTCCCTCAAAAAGGGCAACCAAAGTTTCCGCCGTGGAGGCGATCCGCCAGAGCATGGACATCAAGGTAAGCGGCAGACCCGTCCGAACCTCAAAGCTCGCCTACAAGCTGTTCGGACTCCCCGGCGTCCTTGCCGGCAAGCACTATAAGCGCAACCGGAAAAAATACAGAACCACCGTTGTCAGCCTATTTATGAGCATCGTCCTCTTTGTTTCTGCGGCGGCCTTCACCGACTACATGATGGAATCCACCGAGGGAGGGCTGGCCTCCGATCAATTCGACCTGATCTACGCGGCGGAGTCGGACGCTTCCGCCGCCATGACGCCCGATGAGCTTCTGGATCTGCTTTTCTCTGATCAGAATGTCACCGGAGGTACCTATACCAAGAAACAGTTTTTGCAGGGCGATATCTCCCGCGAATATGTCACGGCAATGTTTGCCGACCGTTTTGCCTACTTCGGCATGGAAAGTGAGGACAGAGCGCCGAAGGAGCTTGGCATCTCCGGTTATCTGTACTTCGTTGCGGACGCAGAATTTAACAGGCTGCTGGAAAAGTACAACCTGAAGGAAGCGGATTACTATGACCGGGACAAGCCCCTGGGCATTGCCCTGGATCGCAACATTGAGCTTGACCGCCGGCTTGAGAAGTATGTCACGCTGGACACGCTCAAGGGCGATGGGTGCGTAATCGAGGGGCTTTACTATGTAGAGATCGACGGATATTACAGAAAAGACAGCCGGATCGATGAGAACGGCAATAAGGTCGTCCTCTATCAAAACAGAGACAACGAGAACGACATCATCGAGCTGCCCCATGAGGAATCCTTTGCAAAGTACACGCTGCGGTCCGAAAAAACCATTGAGGAGGCTCCGTTCTTTGTCAGCCGCAGCACGCCGGTGGCCATCAATATGATCTATCCGTACAGCATGCTGGAGAGCGTGGTTCCCGAGGCGGCGCTGAATCAATTCCGTAATACAGAGTATTTCCTCACATCGAGCAATCACACCGCGAGCTTTGAAAATCTGGCGACCGTGCTGACGGAAAACGGTCTCAGCAGCCGGCAGCTCTTCGACTATGCCGCAAACGCCGAGACAAACCGGAATGTCGTAACCATTATCCGGGTATTTGCCTACGGCTTTATCGTGCTGATCTCCCTGATTGCCGCGGCCAATGTGTTCAATACGATCTCCACGAATATCAGCCTGCGCCGCCGGGAATTTGCCATGCTGAAATCGGTGGGCATGACGCAGAAGGGCTTTCGCAGGATGATGAATTACGAGTGCCTGCTGTACGGCTCCAAGGCACTGCTTCTCGGTTTGCCGGTGTCCTGCGGCATTACATATCTCATCTACCGTGCGGTCACAACGGCCTATGAAACCTCCTTCCATCTACCGTGGGCAGCCATCGGCATCGCCGTACTGAGCGTGTTTCTGGTCGTATTCGCCACCATGATGTATTCAATGAGCAAGGTAAAAAAGGACAATCCCATCGACGCCTTGAAAAATGAGAATCTGTAAGGAGGAAAAGAATATGCACAACAATGAAGCAACCGCACATAGGAAACTCATCTTGAGATCCCTGCTGATCTGCTGGCTGATCATTCTCGGCGGATACCTTTTGATTCGGATGGTCTTTCTTGTATTCGGGCTGCAGCTGCACCTGACCGTGCAGGGCATCTGCCTTGCGCTGCTGCCGTACTGCTTCGGGGCGCTGTATCTGTGGAAGTGTTGCAAGAAGCAAAAACCGTGGTTTTATTTACTCGGACTCCTGCTTCCTGCCGTTGCCGAGAAGCTGACGCTGTATTTCCTCGGCGCGTATCTGTGCGGGATCAGTCCCTTCCGTGTCACAGCGGTCATGGAGGCGATCGGAAGGGTCGAACCGTATGCGGTACTCTTTACACGGATGCCCATGCGGTACGCAGTCAACCTGCTGTTCTTTAACTGGACATACATTCTTTGCGGCATCGCCTTCTCTGCACTCTGCTTTTTGAGTTTGTCCCTCCTGCAAAAGCGGACGGAGGATGAATTATAAGCAAGATGTAGGGGCGGCAGAATGTTATCCTGTGTCTGATTGCCTTTCCTGTAATCAATACTACCTGCAGGCTTAGCTGCGGCTTGATGATCGCCACTATTTGTAATAACTTCGTTTCCGCCTTCGTCTGGGGCGTATGTTTCTCTAAAGTTCAATCTTTCAAAGGCGAGAACGGATGCAAGGTGCTTATTTCCGTAATCAGCATTGCTCTGCAGACCCTGAATATATTGCTTTAAGCATGAGATAGCCGCCCGACAGCGAAAACTGCCGAGCGGCTATCTTGCAATATGGATAAGATAAGCAGTTAACTCTAATTTTTTGAACTAACACTCCCGTTGTTTGTTGAATGGGATGTACAATTCCGGGCTTGCTTAGTGAAGGCATAATATGCTATACTGTGCTACATAAGAGAGGTGAAGCAAATGACCTTTGCAGATGCGATTCTGAAACTGCGCAGTGAACGGAGGCTGTCCCAGACTCAGCTTGCCAAAGAATTGGGTGTCAGCTATACCTCCGTAAACCGATGGGAAAACGGGAGGTCACTTCCGACAAAAATGATGCTTCTCGTGATCTGCAGATACTGTGAAGAGCATCATTTGGAATTCTCTTGTGAAGAGGTTGGCCGCCTGTCGTAAAAGAAATGACCCTCAGATACAGACATTGCGCTGGTGCGGAATGTCAAGTACGGTGAAAAGCCGAACATGTATCTGAACTGCCACAATGCTACCAACCAAATATCATAATGAAAGGTCTGTTAAAACCAATGAACCAAAAAGAACTCAACGAGCTGCGACGCCGCTGGAAGCCGGATAAAAATGCCATCAGTCGTATTTACGGCTGTTTTGTCAATAGCAACAAGGAGATTATAACCGATTTGGACGAGTCGCTTGGCATGATGACGCAGGAGGAAGCTGAAAAATACCTCAGCCTGCTGAAAAAGGCACTGTCAGGAATACTCGGGAAAAACCTGATCGATATTGTGTTTTCCACCCAGCAGGTCATGACGGGGGAAGAACACAGAATGTTGATGGAACTGCGCACATCCGATGCGAAGGATGCTCGGGTGCGGCAGGCCTTTTATCAGAAAGTCATTCAATCGTTGGACATGGGCGAGAGCAATTATCTGTTACTGCTGGCAAGCGACAGCTATGATGTACCCCGTCGAAATCGCGACGCCATGCGAGCCGAGGAATCGGATGAGGTCTTTTCCTATATTCTGTGTGCGGTCTGCCCGGTTAAAACGGGAAAAACGGAATTGGGCTATTTCTCCGGAGACAATGAGTTTCATTGTGCCGCCAGTCAAACTGTTGCTGCGCCGGAGCTGGGCTTCCTGTTCCCGACCTTTGATAACCGCAGCGCCAACATCTACAATGCACTGTTTTATTCCCGCAAAGAGGGAGAACTGCATCAGGAGTTTATCGATGCAGTATTCCATACCGATTTGCCCATGTCGGCCGCAGAACAGCGGGAGGCCTTTGAATCCGCTCTTTCCGAGTCGTTGGGCAGCGCCTGCAGCCTTGAGATCGTGCAGGCAATCCACGGCCAGCTTGCTGCAATGATTGAAGAGCATCAGGAGACGAAGGACCCGGAGCCGCTGACTGTCAGCCCCTGTGAAGTGAGCAAGATTATTTTGGATTGCGGTGCTTCGGAGGAACAGGCGGAGGCTTTTCAAACTGCCTGTGGGGAACGGTTCGGCGTAGGCGCCGTTCTCAATCCGGCCAACCTGATTGATGCAAAGAAAGTGGAGCTGAAAACGGAGAAGGTATCACTCTCCATTGATCCTGAATACAGCCATCTTGTGGAAGCGAAGGTTATCGACGGTCAAAAGGTGTTAATCGTTCCGGTAGAAGATCATTTGGAATTCAACGGAGTTGCCGTAAATGTCAATAAGGACAAAGAATAACCGACAATGCGCGCTGCGAAGCTTCGCAGTATGCCGAAGGGGGTATTTTTACGGCTCGGCGATATAGATTGGCAAGAAAACAGAAAAGGATTACGCTAACGGCGGCAGCCAAAATGCTTGGCGTTTCGCAGCCGACATTGAGTGCGTGGGAGGGCGAAAGGAAGAATCCTTCTGTGGAATCCCTGATTCAGATGTCCGAGCTTTACGGCGTAAGCGTGGACTTTCTTCTGGGCCTTCCGGAAGCTCGATATCATCGGGCAGATATGCTTCAGCCGATTCCGCCGGAAGCTCTGCCGGCTTTTCATGATACACCCGTCTTCTCAAGCCGATATGGCTGGGCAATGGTGAATGCGATAGAAGGAGAGCTTCTCTTTGCAAGCGGGATGCGTCTGTCGCTGGCAGATGCAGCCGAAGTGTATGTTCTGCCTCCGGCCTTTGCAACACCCGGCGCGGCAGTAACCATGCCGTTGAGAAGGGACGAGCTTACCGGGTACGACTGCGTATGGGTAGAGCCAATCTCCATGGACGCCGCCCTGCGAGATGAGCTTCGCGGCTGGTATCATATTAAAAGACGCTTTGTGGAAAACGAGGTGGGGCAGCGCTTCTACTTTGATTTTTACGGCGCAAAATGGCTTGCCTTTGCAAACGGACCGGGAAATATATGAATGAGGTCCATCTTGATGCGCGAAGTGAAATCAGAATAAGAACGTCCGCCCGTTTCTGCCCTTGAGGCGTGGAGCGGGCTTTCGTTCATTTTCCGGGCTGGTCTCGTTGCACTTTTGTGACACTTTCCATGCACTTTTGCGGGGGAAGTATTTGGCGCTCTCCTGTATACTACAATCAAGGTTGAAGCCCAACCAAAACGATTAAAAAAGGAGCGTAAAATACCATGAAAAAGAAAACGATTTGGGGCCTTGTTTTGGCACTGGCGTTGGTGGTATCGGCCATCGGCACAGCAACCTCCGCCTTTGCCGCCACACCCGCACCAATGGAGCCTGTTACTAAAATTGCCACCGAGAACGAGGACGCCATCTGGGAGCAGATCGAGGCGATTGAGGAAAAGAGCGACGCCATCTTCCAGAGAAACGCAGCGCTGTGGGAAAAGCTGGATGAAATCTGCAACGCCCTGCCCGACGACTACGACTTCACAGACTTTGATGAAGCAGCGTTTATCCGTAACACCGATGCCCTGACCGAAGCGGAGAAGGAAACGCTTCTGGCGGACATCAAGGAGCTGAACGAGCTGGACGCCCAAATGGAGGCACTGTACGCTCAGCTGCCCGACTGCGACAATATGCCGCTTTACGAGAAGGCACTGGAAAAGGCCGACCCCAAGGTGCTGGATGAGATCGACACTCTGGAGCAGGAGTATGACCGCGTCTGCGAAAAGCACGCCGACCTGTGGGACAAGGTAGATGAAGCGTACTTCAATCTGCCGGACGACTACGACTTCGACAACTACGATGAGGCCGCTTTCATCCGCAGCCTGAACTTCCTGACCGACGCGGAAAAGGACGCGCTGATCGCCGACTACAACCGTCTTACGGAGATCGACAGCCGGCTGTGCGAGCTGTACAATTCCATCTGGGGAAACACCGGCTGCGAAAGCGGCATCTGCCCCCTTTGACGGAAAGGCGGTTTTCTGGTAGTATAAAACCAACATCATGCCGATGCTGCGCCTGTGCGCAGCATTTGGCGCTGCTTGCAAGGAGGACGCATGGGACATTCCATCTATTTGGCGGACGATGAAAAGAGCATCCGGGAGCTGCTCCATAGCTTCCTCGCAAGCGACGGATATACCGTGCGCTCCTTTGAAAGCGGCGATGCGCTGTTGGAGGCATTTCGCCAAGAGCCTGCGGAGCTTGTAATACTGGACATTATGATGCCCGGCACGGACGGACTTACCGTGTGCCGGGAGCTTCGCGCTGTTTCCGATATTCCCATCATCCTGCTTACGGCCAAGGACAGCGAGCTGGACTACGTCATGGGCATCAGTCAGGGCAGCGACGATTATCTCACCAAGCCCTTTCGCCCGACCATTCTTCTGATGAAGGTGAAGGCGCTGCTGCGCCGTGTGGAGATGGACCGCGGGAAAACGGCGGCGGCAGAGGATGAGCTGCGCTACGGGGATCTCCGCTGCTCTGCCACGGAAAACGCCGTCCTTTGCGGAAGCACGATCGTGGCGCTGACCCAGACCGAGCTGCGGCTGCTCAGCTATATGATGAAGCAGCCGGAAAAGGCCTATTCCCGCGAGGAGCTGCTCAGCGCGGTGTGGGGCTTCGACTCGGAGGTGGAGACCCGCGTGACCGACGAAACCCTGCGCCGTATCCGAAAAAAGCTGACGCAAGCGGGCAGCACCGTCAGCGTAAGCACCATCTGGGGCTTTGGTTATAAGCTGAAGGGAGCGGAGTGTACATGAAAAACATCAAACTGCGGATCGTGTATTTGATCCTCGGCTCGGCTCTGCTGCTCTTTGCACTGTTTATGCTGGCGGTGAACCTCATTATACCTGCACACTTTGTGCGTGAGGCAAAAAAGGCGCTCATCAGCGAGGCAGAGTATCAAAACCGCACCATTCCCTATACCGACGATGAATCCTTTTTTGACGGTGAATGGAACGATGCGGAGGAGCACTTCCTTACGCCAAGCATCGTATTTTTAGAGCTGGATAATGCCAATCAATCAAGCGGTTGGAACAGGGACGCATATCGCCTGGAGAAAAAACTGCTGGAATACTGCAAGGGGCGGGATCTATCGCTCAACCAATGCTATACCTTCAAAACGGACAGGCATCACCTGATCTTCATGTCCGTGCAGGAGGAGCAGGACGATTGGGAAAAGCCGTACGCCTATATCATGTACATAGACATCGGGCCCATCACGCGCTATATCGTAACGCTGAACTGGGTGTTCTTTGCGGTACTGCTGGCGATCTCCTCCGTCATGTGCCTACTGGGGTTCCGCTTCGGCAGAGATATTGAAAAGGAGGCGGAGCGGCAGCAGACCTTCTTCCAGAATGCCTCCCACGAGCTGAAAACGCCGCTGATGGCGATACAGGGCTATGCGGAGGGCATACAGACGGGCGTAATGGATGCGGGCAGCGCGGCGGAAGTGATCCTGGAGGAGAGCGACCGCATGACGGAGCTGGTGGAAGAACTCCTGGACATCTCGAAAATCGATATGGGGCGGCAGCGGCTTGCCCTTTCCGAAACGGATATTCGGGAACTGCTTTACGACGGCATACGCGCCGTGGAGCCGACAGTCGTCAGCGGCGGTATCGCCATCGTGCCGGATTTCCCCGAGGAGCCCGTTATGGTCAGCTGCGACGATACCCGGCTGCGCAGAGCAGTCACCAATATCCTCTCCAACGGGCTGCGGTATGCCCGCAGTGAGCTGCGCCTGACCTGCCGCGCGGACAAGCGGCACGTGACCATCCGGATACAGGATGACGGGGACGGCATCGCCGAGGAAGATCTTCCCCACATCTTTGACCGCTTCTACATGGGGCGGAGCGGAAAATCCGGCATCGGCCTTGCCTTGACCAAGGAGATCGTTCACTTGCATAAGGGGACGATCCGCGCCTACAACGGGGACACCGGCGCCGTTTTCGAGATCTCCATTCCGGTGAGCAGATAAGAAGATCACCGCGCCGCCTTTGAGCGTCCCTCTTGCAAAAAGGACGGGCCTGGAAAGAATCTTTGCTGGTGCCGGGCGGAGAGTTTCCCGTGATTTCCTCTTGTGCCGACATTGTTAGAATGGAGTACATCTATGGACTGCAAAGCAAAAAAATATCTGCATATTTATGACTGGAACTACTGGTGGGGCTATTACCGCTGCTGTAAGGACTGGGAACCTTTCCATGCGGCGGAGTTTTCTCTTTCCGAGGACGAGGCAGGAAAGGCGCCCTTTTTCCACTTTGATTTCCATAACCTCCCTGCCCTTCACCAGACCATTCTGGACGGTGAGTTTGTGGAGTCGGATAACCCGGATCATCCGCACTTTCTGGAGCAGGCAAGGCGGCTCAGAAGCGGTGAACAGGACTGGTTCGTTGGGGCGCTGTACTATCCGCTTTTTTCACCGGAGATGCATTTCTGCAACACCTCCGTCCGGAGCGGCGTCCCGCTGACACAGCTGCTTTCCCCGTCTGTACCGCCCTATTACGGGGTGATCTTTCTCCGGGAGGAGCGCCCCCTCACTCCGGAGGTGCTGACGCATTGGGCGGAGACACTGTCCCAACCCCTGTTCGGCCAGCCGTTTTCCTGTACGCTTGCACAAGTCCCCAGCCGGCAGGAGGCCATGGAGCAGTTTGAGAATGAGATGCGGCTGATGCGATGAACGAGCGCCCGCCGCGCTGTCCGGCGGCAGCTGCAAGGCCCCCAACGCCTTGCGGTTGCAGAATTACTTACAACGGAGAAAATGCATGACATTTGAAATTCACAGCAATATCACAAATCGATCCATGACCGTAGCTGCCCGCGCGATGCGCAAGGTGCTGCGGCGAAAGAGAAACATTATTTGGGCCATCTTCGGCTGGAGCGTCTTTTTATTCGACGCATTGCTGCTGATCCCATTCGATGGAGAGCCTTTTGTGCTTGATGTCAGAACGTTGACTTCCATGCTGGTAGAGGTGATGCTGCTGTCCGTTCTGCTGTTTCAGGACCGATTCAACGGCATGATCGCCCGCAAAAACGCGCTGGCGGGCACAAAGGAATATCATGTCGCATTCGGCGAGGATTCCTATACCGTCGTTACGGCGGCCACCACCTCCACGTTCCGCTACGAGCTGATCGACGCACTGGCTGAGTCGCAGGACTACATCATCCTTCTGATGAAGAAACGCTATGCGCAGCCTCTGGACAAGCGTACTCTTACCGGCGGGACGGTGGAGGACTTCAAACGATTTCTTGAGGAGAAGACCGGAAAGACGTTCCGGCGTGTGAAATGAACGAATTTTCTATAACGCCCTTTCGCGGGCTGCATTTGCTTCTGCTTTTGCTTACGGCAGCGGCGGTGCGGCTCATATTCTTGCTGCTGCGCGGAAAACCGGAAGCACGTCGCTCCCGGTTTCTGATCGGCGTGTGCCTTTTTAATCTTGCGCTGTTTACCGTCTACAAGCTCTCACTGTCCATGGACGCAGCGTATGTCCGTGCCTACTATCCCAATGGCTTCAACATTTTCAATGAGCTGCCGCTGCACCTGTGCAACATCAATCTGTTTCTGATCCCGCTGGGCGTGTGGAAGAGGAACCGCTCGATCATGGGCTTTTCCTTCTTTGTAGCGCCCCTCGGCGCACTGATGGCACTGCTCTTCCCGGAGCCTCTGTTCTCCGGCTTTTCACTGTTCCTGCCGCGGATTTTCGGCTGCTATGTGACGCATGCTCTCCTTGTTGTCTGCGGCCTGAGTCTGGCGACGCTGGGCTTTTACCGCCCCGACCCCAGGGACATCCCGAGGATCCTCAAGACCTTTGGCCTGCTTGCCGTAGGTGCGCACCTTATCAATCTCCTGTTACGCCTCACGGTCTGCCCGGAGGCAAACTACTTCTTCACCTACGGCGCAGAGATCGGCGTTCTCAAACTGTTCTGGCGTATCATCCCGGCGCCGCTGCTTTACGGACTGCCGGCCCCGCTGATCCTTGCCGCCTATATGTACGCGGTCTGTGCGTTGTCCCGCCTGACGCGAGGCGCGGAAGAGATGTCTTTTTCGTAAAACAGGACACAAAAAGCGGCCTTGGGCGCGATGAACTGCCCCGCTTTTTTGGTGGTTGGTAGTTGAACGCTGCCGGCCGCTTTTTCTGCATCGGACAAAGCGGAGCGCTTCTGCGCTCCGCAGCAGGATATCAGAAAAGGCGGGCTGAGGCGCGCCGGGGAAGGAACAAGGTCAACAGAACCAGAGAAGGAGCGCGAGCAAAGGCTCACTGGGGCGCTTCCGGGAAGAATTCACCGTGCACCGCGTGCACGGCTTTTTCATATTCCGGCTCGCTGATGCCGACGGTGATGTTGATCTCGCGCGTGCCCTGCACGATCATCCGCACGTTGATGCCGGCGCGTCCGAGCGCACAGAGCAGACGGCCGGAGACGCCCGGCTTTCCCGCCATGTCCCGTCCGACGATGGACACCATGGCAAGCCCGTCTGCAACGCAGATGCTGTCCGGGCGGACGGCGGCGGAAATGTCCGACAAAAGCGCCTCGCGGCAGGCAGAGACCGCCGCGGCCGGGGCGATGAACGAGATGCTGCCAAGCCCCGTTGCGATGTGGTCAAAGGGGATCTCGTGCGTTTCGAGCACCGAGAGGATCCTGCGGCAGTAGCCTACGGCGCTGTTCATATTTTCTTTCTCCACCTGTATGGAGCAGTAGCCCTTGCGCCCCGCGATTCCCGTGACGGGACAGGCGGAGGGAGGGCTCTGCGAGGAGACGAGGGTGCCGGGCGCGTCCGGCTGCATCGTAGAGCGGATGTGAATGGGAATGCCCATACGCCGGGCTGGCGTCACCGCGTCCTCGTGCAGCACGTTGGCGCCCATATACGCAAGCTCCCGTACCTCGTCATAGGCCATGGCGGGGATCGCCCTTGCGCTGGGCACGATCGCAGGATCGGCACGGAAGATGCCGGGCACGTCCGTCCAGTTTTCGTAGGCATCCGACCCGGAGGCGCTTGCCAGCAGCGCTCCGGAGATATCCGAGCCGCCGCGCGGCAGCGTGTGGATGCGGCCGTCCGCGCCGCCGCCGTAGAAGCCGGGCATGACGGCACGCTCCATGTCGCGGAGCCTGCACATTAACGCCTGCTCCGCCAGCTTGTGCTGCGGGACGCCGTCAGCGTCAAAGAAGTGCAGCTCCGCCGGGTCGAGAAACGGCCAGCCCAGCAGGGCCGCCAGCATCCGCCCGCTGAGATATTCGCCGCGGCTGGCGCAGTATGCCGCAGACGCGCCGGAGCGCAGGTCCTTTTCGATCTGCCGGAGTTCCGCCTCCAGATCGATGCCGAGACGGAGCTCCTGCGCGATCTGCCGGAACCTCGCAGCGACAGGTGCAAAGGCAGCTTCGGGGTCTGCGCCTGTTTTTACAGCGGCATGGCAGTCATACAGCAGATCCGTCACCTTTTTGTCCTCCGCAGAGCGCTTTCCCGGGGCGGAGACCACGACAAAGCGCAGCTCCGGGTCTGCCGATACGATGTGCTTTACCTGCCGGAAGCGGGCTGCGTCTGCCAGAGACGTGCCGCCGAATTTTGCTGTTTTCATAGGGTGTCTCCCTTCAAAAGATCGTCCATATCGTAAAGACCGGGCTGCCTGCCGCAGAGGAAGACGGCAGCCCGCAGCGCACCCTCTGCGAACAGCCGCCGGTCATGCGCCTCGTGCTTCAGACTCAGCGTTTCGGCTCCGGTCGAGATCAGCACCTCATGGATGCCGGTCACACTGCCGAGGCGGATGGAGGATATGCCGATCTCGTTGTGTTTTCGTGGTGAAAAGCCGCTGCGGCCGCACACAAGCGCTGCCTCCGGCCGCTCTTTTTGAACGGCGGCAGCGAGCATACGCGCCGTGCCGCTCGGAGCGTCCGCCTTGCGGCTGTGATGCGTCTCCACGATCTCGATCTCCGCCTCCGGAAACAGGCGCGCGGCCTCGCGCACAAGGCTGTGGAGCGCCGCAATGCCGAGACTCATGTTGCCGGAAAAAAAGACGGGGATCTGCTCTGAGGCGCGCTCGATGCGCGCGCACTCCTGCTGCGTGTGTCCGGTGGTGCCGATCACGATGGGAAGGCCGTGCTCCAGCGCAAAGCCAAGCGCGCTTTCGGTCGCGGTGTGAAAGGAAAAATCGAGCACGACGTCGGCAGATTCCCGGATCTCAGAAAAGGACGCAAACGCGCCGTTCCCGCTGCGGCTGACCATGGGCCCTGCGGTGCAGTCCGCAAATCCGGCGTCCAGCAGCGCGCGAAGCGCTCTGCCCATCGCACCGTTTGCGCCGTGCAGAAGGATCCTTGTCATCTCAAACACCCCATGCTTCGAGCGCGTCCAGAAGGACAGCCCGGCTTCCTTCCTCCATCGGGGTGAGCGGCAGACGCAGCGTGTCGGTGCCGTAGCCCTTTTTTGCCAGCGCCGCCTTGACCGGAATGGGATTGACCTCGGAAAACAGCGCGTCGATGAAGGGCAGCAGACGGCACTGGAGCGCCGCAGCACCGCGCACATCCCCGGAGAAGAACAGCTCGCACAGCTGAACCGCCTCTCTGGGCAGCACATTGGAGAGTACGGAGATGCAGCCCTCGCCGCCCATGGCGAGAATCGGCACGATCTGATCGTCGTTGCCGGAATAGACGTCCAGACGCGCCGCTGCCCTGTGAAAGAGCGATACGATCTGCGAGAGGTTTCCGCTTGCCTCCTTTACGGCGGCGATGCGCGGATGCGCTGCAAGTGCAGCGCAGGTCTCTGGCAGCAGGTTGCAGCCCGTGCGGGAGGGAACGTTATAGAGGATCACGGGCCTGTCCGATGCGTCCGCGATGGCGGTATAATGGGCAATCAGCCCCCGCTGTGTGGCCTTGTTATAATAGGGCGTCACCACCAGACAGGCATCCGCTCCGACGGTGCAGGCAAACTGCGTCAGCTCGACGGCTTTTTCGGTGCAGTTTGCGCCGGTGCCTGCGATGACCGGCACGCGTCCGGCGGCCCGCTTTACGGCAAATGCGATCGTCTGGCGGTGCTCCTCGGCGGTCATTGTGGACGCCTCACCCGTTGTGCCGCAGGTGACAAGCCCGGCAACGCCGCTTTCGATCTGCCAGTCTATGAGCCTGCCATAGGCGTCATAGTCGATGGCGCCGGAAGATGTCATCGGGGTGGCAAGTGCCGTGGCGATGCCGCGGAAAAGTGTTTTCTGTTTCATTTGAGCTACCTCCTGTTTCTGTAGGTCGTCAACTTCTGCTTTCCTGTTTGAGCTTTTCCAGAAATACCTCGAGGCGATCCATGCCGCGTTCGAGCGTCTGCTCGCCGCAGCAGTAGGATATGCGGATATGCCCCTCTGTTCCGAAGCAGCTTCCGGGTACTGCTGCGACCCCGGCCTCCGCGATCAGACGAAGGCAGAACTCCTCGGAGCAAAGGCCGAAGGCACGGATATCCGGGAAGGCATAAAACGCGCTCTCCGGGATGGGGCAGCAGAGCCCCATCGCATGGAGGCGGCACAGCACCAGCGCCCGCCTTTTTGCGTAGGTCTCGCGCATCGGCGCCGTGTCGGTTTCCAGCGCCGTCTCACAGGCGGCCTGGAGCATGCTGGGCGCGCAGGTCAGAATATGCCCGTGGAGCGCAGTGAGCTTTCGGATGACCGGCGCGCTGCCCATGAGATATCCGATGCGCCAGCCCGTCATCGCCCACGGCTTTGAAAAGCTCTGGGCGATCAAAAGCCGCTCCCGCAGGCCGGGCAGGGCCGCAGGATCCGGACAGGGCCGCGTGCACAGCCCGCGGTAAACGTCGTCGCAGAGTATAAAGATGGGCTTGTCTCCGACCGCGTGGCAGACGGCCGCAAGAGAGGCTTCCGTATATACCGTGCCGGTTGGATTGTTCGGGCTGTTGAGCACGAGCGCCTTTGTCCGCGGCGTGATGGCGGCACAGAGCGCTTCATATGTCAGCTGAAAGCCCGTCCAGGCGGTGTCCAGATACACGGGAACAGCGCCTGCGAGCCGCGTCACGGTCTCGTAAAGCCCGAAGGCGGGCGTCGGGATCACGACCTCATCGCCGGGGTCGAGGACGCCGGTCAGCGCGCAGTAAATGGCTTCCGTTGCACCGGCGGTGACAATGATCTCGTCCGGCCCGTAGTCAAGCTGGCGCGTTTTTGCCTCATAGGCGGCGAGTTTCGCACGGAGCGAAGCGCTGCCCTGGTTTGTGGTGTAGTGGGTACTGCCGCCTGCAAGTGCGCGGACGGCGGCCTCGCATATGGGTGCGGGCGTGGGAAGATCCGGCTCGCCGATGGTCAGCGTGATACAGTCCTCTCGCTCCGCGGCAAGGGCGGTATAGCGGCGAATGGCGCTCAAAGAGAGCCCGCCGAGCAATGTGCAGAGCCTGTCTACCATACCGTTCCTCCCGCGACTGCCTCAAAATAGCGCACGCCGGTCTCAAGCACGCGCTCGTCAAAATCGAACGCCGCCGTGTGCAGCGCCGATGTCTCGCCGCAGCCCAAAAACAGAAACAGGCCGGGAAGCCGCCGCTGATAGCATGAAAAATCATCGCTTGCCATGGTTGGCGCGGTCAGCGCCTCGATGGGAAACAGCGCAGAAGCCCTGCGGAGCAGATCGGGCGGATTCACAACAGCGGGGTAGCCCTCGCTGAAATGGACGGCGGCCGCACAGCCGCTGGTTTGCGCGACATGGCGGCTGATCGTCTCCAGCGCCTCCTGGATGCTGCAAAACGCAGCATCATCGAGCGCGCGCAGACTGCCCTCCAGACGTGCGCTTCCGGCAACTGCATTGCGGACGCTTCCGGCCTCCATGCGCCCGAAGCCGAGCAGACTTTGCGGAGCCTGCGGAAGCGGCAATGCCGCGGCGCGGCTGTAAAACGCCACGCAGGCTGCGAGCGCGTCACGGCCGGAGGCGGCGGAGCAGAAATGTGCGCAGCGCCCCTCGGCGGTGAACGTCACCTCGGCCGAGCGCGCCATCATGGGGCCGGGCAGACCGGCGATCATCCCGGCAGAAAGACCCGGCCAGAGGTGCAGGGCAAATACGGCTTTGACGCGCAGACGCTCCAAAACCCCTGTTTCGCAAAGCCGTCTGGCGCCGCCAGTCGTTTCCTCGGCGGGCTGAAACAGCAGCAGAATGTTGTGCGGAAGCGCCTGCTTCGTGCGGATCCTGCGGCCAAGCTCCAGCACCATCGCCATGTGCCCGTCGTGCCCGCAGGCGTGCATTTTTCCGCTGTGCTGAGAGGCAAACGGCAGACCTGTCTGTTCCGCGATGGGCAGCGCATCCATTTCCGCGCGAAATGCCAGCGTATCCGCCGCTCCGAAGTCAAAATAAGCGCACACAGCGCTGTCAAGCGGGAAAAACACCTCGCAGCCGAGCGTGCCGAGGACGTTTTGTAAATAGTCCATGGTCTTGGGCAGCTCGTCGCCCAGCTCGGGGATGCGGTGCAGGGCGCGCCTGTCCGCTGTCATGGGGGTGCGCATTTGCATATCCGGAAGCCCTCCTTCATTTTCGGAATGTCGTTGTGTCTGCGGCTCAAAGCTCCCGCAGGGCGTCTACCAGCGCCGTCTTGGCGGCGGAGGTCTCGTCCTTGCGCTTGAGGATACGCGCGGGGCATCCGGCAACCACGGTGTCGGGCGGTACGTCCGAGATGACGACCGCGCCCGCCGCAACGACTGCGCCGCGGCCGATGCGGCAGCCCTCAATCACCACTGCGTTCGCCCCGATGAGCACCTCATCCTCCACGACGACGGGCGTCGCGCTTGCAGGCTCGATCACCCCGGCCAGCACTGCGCCTGCGCCGATGTGGCAGCGTGCGCCGACCATCGCCCGGCCTCCGAGCACCGCGCCCATGTCGATCATGGTTCCTGCGCCCACGCTTGCGCCGATGTTGAGGATGGCGCCCATCATGATGACGGCTCCCTCCCCGATCTCGACCTGCTCTCGAATGATGGCGCCTGGCTCGATCCGGGCGTTCAGCCCCTTCGTGTCCAGCAGAGGAACGGCTGAATTGCGGCAGCTGCTTTCGATCACGATATCGGCAATGGCGTCCTGCTGCGCCTCGATGGCGGGGCCGATGTCCCGCCAGTCGCCAAACACGATTTTTGTCCCGTCTCCCGCCGGAAAGACCTTGGCATTCGGAAAGCTCGTCGGAAAACGCTCCCAAATGTAGACCTTGACTGGCGTTTTCTTTTCGGCAGTGCGGATATATTCGATCAGTTCCGCTGCGTTCATGTGTGTGCTCCTTTTCATGCTTATTTACTGTAAATTCATCATATCGGATACTTCGATGCAATACAATGCACAACAATGCGCAGATTATTGCAAAAAATGCTCATTTCTTTGCCACAATGTCAAGTGATGAATTAAGAAAATAAACATACAGCCATCTTCTCCACAAAGAAAAATAAATCACTGTCGATTCCAGTGTAGATAAATTTTCTTTGCCTTCTTCATAAGGAACTTTTCTGTGTTTGTAGGCGGAAAAACATTTACATTCTTGCTCTTGAATACAACTTAAATAAATGCTACACTTGCATATAAGTATCTGCCTGTACTTTCGGCAGATTGATTTTTGCGCATTAGTTAGAGGCGGCTAACCGCAAGGAGGTGTTGACTTATTATTATTTCATACCCTGAGGCTCGTTTTGTTCCCACCGCTGTAGGCATTGCTGCATCAAGTCAGATTATGCAGGCGAATAAAACAGCCGATAATCAATATCTCATTCCCCTCATGGACGGTATTATTGAAAACATTGATATTGCCGATGGAATATTGTTGACAACATCAGAGTTTGTTTCACAGGAAGATATTGAAATGACAACAACACACGACGATTTGAGCCTGTTTCAGATTTCCTTTTGCATTGATGGCAATATGGAGTGGTCTTACATCAATAACGAGGTTGTTCATCAATTTCAAATTGCGGCACAGCAGAGCCAAGTACGCTACGGAACATTTAAGGAGTGCCGAAGTAAAATAAGCGGAAACAGAAAATTCAAAGGCATTAGCATTACTTTGAATGAAAAAATCTTTGAGCAAATTTTCACCTGTATCAAAATAAGGGGGGCATTATATGATACAAGAAAAACAGCGCCCGTAAGAGTATATACCTACACACCAAACATCAGTAAAATTCTCTCTGAAATCCTTGCTTGCCACTTTTGTGATGAAATGAAAAAGATCTATCTGCAAGGGAAAATTTTTGAGTTAATTGCTGTTTACTGCGACGAGGTTATTTGCAAATCTCCTACAAATGACTTTGGCATCCGTATTAGTGTGGAAGATTACAATGCGCTGTTGAAGGCACGAGAATTTATTGGTGAGAACTTCGCCCACCCCCTCACAATTCCAATTGTTGCAAAGGCGATTGCTATCAACGAGCAAAAATTAAAGGATGGATTTAAGCGGTGCTTTGGAGTTACAGTTAATGATTATGTTGTAGAAAAACGGCTGGAAGCAGCGATACGATTATTGAAAACTGGAAAACATACAGTGCAGGAAGTGACATGGATGGTGGGGTATTCTCATACGGGATATTTCATCGAGCTTTTTCGGAAGCATTATGGAATATCCCCCGGCGAAATGTTAAAAAACAATAGATAAGAACTTCATGTAAGTCTGAAAAGACCGCATGAAGTTCTTTCTTTTGTGACATAGGAACTTCCGATAGTGACACTATGCAGAAAATCATCGTGCTATACTAATAGCAGTTAGCGTTATCTAACCAAAAACTTGGAGGTTATTGCTATGAGCAGAACTAATGAAAACAAATTAAAAATGAAGGACATTGCAACCATAGGCATCTTTAGCGCACTCCTTTTTGTGGTGACAATGGTAGCAGGAGCTTTGATGGGAATTAGCATGGTGTTGAATATGTATTCCGTTGCGGTTGTTGCCGTTTTATCTGCGCCGCTTTATATGCTGATTATGGCAAAAGTACATAAGAAAGGCGCAGTCTTATTGACTTTTGCTATTGTCGGCATTCTATGGGGGCTGTTTGGCGGTATTTTTGTCTTGATTTGGATGTTAGGGTTTGGCGTTGTAGGCGAAGTCCTTGCCAGCAAATCAAAGTATCAGAATTACAAAATGCTTACCGTTTCTTTTGGATTGTATTCAGTTGGATATTATTTAGGTGCCATCGCACCCCTCTATTATTATCCCGCATTTTGGTATGGATTTGACCGTCCAAAGGAAACCGTGGATGCAATGATTGCAGCAGCACATTCTACGGCTGGGCTTGCTGCAATTCCGGTTACATTGATCGCAATTGTGATAGGTGCTGTAATTGCAAAGAGAATGTTGAAGAAGCATTTTGAAAAAGCAGGAGTGATTTAATGCACCGCATAGACCCCCGGATAGTGATTGTTCAGATTGTGCTTTCAGGGATATGTGCATTTTGGATTTTTAAGCCGTTAGCCATGCTTTGTGAAGTGATTTTTCTGATGAGCTTTCTGTTATATTTGCAACACCCGAAGGAGGCTTTGCGGCTGGGCGTATGGTTTGCGTTCCTTGTCGGATTGTATGCCTTACTGAATGAGAGCAACGCTCCGCAAATCATAGTCCAGCCCGTTTTCCTATTACGCAAGCTCTCTCCCTTACTGGGCGTAATGGTTCTGTCACTAAAGGCGTTGACCGTGAGTGAGCTGTTCATGGGGCTTCAAAAATTACATTGCCCTAAATCAGCTACGCTTGCGCTTGCTGTCGCATTGCGATTTATTCCCACTATTCGCCATGAGCTTGAACAGATTAGAAACGGCATGAAAACAAGGGGCGTCCCCTTAAATGTGATTACTTTTGTAAAAGCTCCTGCCATGACCACAGAATACATGATTATTCCCTTTATCATGCGCTGTATAAAGGTAGCCCTTGTCCATGAATGTCTGTGTCACCAGCAACCCCGTGTCCGCCATGTAGCATTTCTGCGTGGCGTGGTCGGCACTGAGGGCAAGCCCTACATTGGGGTCGGTGGCGTTGAAGCAGGTATTGACTACCATCGCTTCGTTCAGCCAGATAAAGGAATCCTCATAGGAACGGAAACGTGCATTTTCACCCAGCGAACTCAGCCGATATTTCTTTTCCTTTTTGGATAGCTGACCGGGGATACCGTCGAAAACAGCATAGACCTTATCCTCGTATCCCTCTGCGAACTTGGCTACATCGTCGCGGTAGAGCCGCAGGATGTTTCGCTTCGCCATATCGGAAGCGGCAAAGTCCTTCCCGTTCAGGTAGGCGAGGACGGACTGGGGCATCCCGCCTACCAGCAGGTACTGCCGGAAGCTGTTCATAACTTTTCGATGCACCGCCTGACCCAAGGGCTTTTGCGCCTCGAATGCCTGCCGGATAAATGGAACGGTGACCTCATCATCCAGTGCCCACAGAAATTCTTCAAAGTCCAAGGGGAACATCTCCAGATGTTCCTCCTCCGATGGGATGATAATGTCCTTGACGTTCTTCTTGAGCCGGATGAGAGAGCCCGTTTCCAGATAATCGTAGCGACCATCCGCCACAAGGTATTTGATGAGCTGCCGTGCGCGGGGGAACTGTTGCACCTCATCAAACACGATGAGGGACTCCCTGTTATAGAGTTGGACCCCGAAGAAAACGGACAGCTTGGCGAAAAACATATCGAGGTCGGTGCTGTCATTTTCAAAGATATCCAATACATCCTTCGGGACATTCCCGAAATCAATAATGATGTGGCTTTTATACTCGTTTTCTGCGAACTCCTTGGCAATGAAGCTCTTGCCAACGCGCCTTGCGCCGTCAATCAGCAGAGCTGTCGTTCCGCCGCTTCGCTGCTTCCACGCAACGAGGTCGTCATAAATCTTCCGCTTCAGCATACCGATTCCTCCTGCCTTTCAAAGTCGTGCTGTTTTCCATAGTTTAGCACAGGTCTGCACGAAAAGGCAAGTTAAATATGTCGATATTTGCACGAAACGGCAGGAGAGATGACTTTGCTGCTGCACGAAACGGCGGGTTTTCGCAGACGCCCCCACAAAGCCCCCTCAGAGCCCCGCTGGGCCATGCCGCAGAGCTGGGTATAGTTTCTCGCACACGGGCAGTTCCGCGCCTACTGCGCCTCGTCTGAGGCTCCCGGCGGCACGCTGCCGCACACTGCTCTCCCGACACCTGAAGCAAAAGAGTGCTCCTGCGAGGTGGATCCTCGTAGGAGCACTTCTTCCAAGCCGTCCGACTGGCTTTGTGCCGCGATAAGTTTCACAAGGAAATGGCTCAGATACAAAACGAGGCATAGAGAGGAACGATTTTCTTGTTGTCCTCAAAGCCGAAGTTTTTGGCAGAGAGCTTAATTGCATAAGCGGGCTTGTAGGTGTCCATATAGACCTTTAAGCTCTTGGCTTTGGTGTTGTCGGCAGACTTGACCTCAATGGGAATGAGCTGCCCGTCACGCTGAATGATAAAATCAATTTCAGCTCCACGCTCGGACTCCCAATAGTAGGTGTGGTAGCCGTTCATGGTAAGCTGCACATTGACATAGTTCTCCGCCATACCGCCCTTGAAGTCGCTCAATTCCTCGACCATATAGAGAATGTCATTGGCGGCTAAATCCTTTTTGGCACAAAGCAATCCTAAGTCTGACACATAAATCTTGAACGCATCAATATCACGGTAGTTTTCAAGTGGCTTTTTGATTTGCTCCACCTTGTATACCTGTGACACGATACCAGACAGGCAAAGCCATTCGATTGCGTTTTCAAATTCGGAAGCCCGTCCGCCTTTCTTAATCAGCTTATATTGGAAACGGGTATTCTTCTTGGAAAGCTGAACGGTTATATTGTCGTAGGCAAGTCTGGTTTTCTTGATTTCATTCAAGTTGTTATACTTGCTCATATCGTTGAGATAGCTTGCAAGTATCGTATCCTGCGTATGACGGACAAGGATATAGTCCTTTGTTTCAGCAAACTGCATCACGCACTTTGGCATACCGCCGAGCACGAGATACTGACGGTAAAACTGCATTGCGGCATCGTGCAGAGCTGAAGGCAGCGGTGTATTGGTGCTGAAGCACTCTTTTATCTGCGCTACCAAATCCTCTTCGCCGAGCGCCAACATGAATTCTTCCATATCCATCGGATACAGCGTTTTTATATCGACCTTTCCTACGGGGAAAGAGAATTTTGTTCTATTGACCGCAACACCCAGCAAACTGCTCACAGCGATGATGTGATGTTCCGGAGCATCCTCGCAGAAGTATTTAAGAGAAGCCAGTGCTCTTTCACAGAACTGCACCTCATCGAATACTATCAGCGTCTTTCCTTTTACAATGGTCTGACGTGCGATACCGGACAAAATCGGTATCAGATAGTCAGGGTCGATGTTTTCTGCGAAGGCATCGTTCAGCTTTGGATTGGTTTCGAAGTTGAAGTATGCGACGTTTTCATAGTGGGTGCGTCCGAACTCCAGAATGGAATATGTCTTGCCCACCTGCCTTGCACCCTGCAAAATAAGCGGCTTGCGGTATTCGCTTTCTTTCCATGCTTCCAAGAAGCCAATGATTTTTCTATACATAATGGGTCCTCCCTAAAAGCACCGACCACAGCATAGCAAATATTCGTGTAAAATTCAATCAGTAGCACACCTTTATGTCCGCAGCAATCGACGCGGACACAGCGACTCCTACGCAGCTCAGGCGCGGACAGCACTTCCATCCGCACGAGCTTCGCGCAGAACCACGCCCCCGTTGCTCCGACGGCAGTGCCGAGACCAGCGCAAGGCGTTCCACGCCTGAAGTACTATGCCGGTCACAAAAAATTCACGACCGTCGTGTGCCGAATATGCTATAATAGACTCGAAAATCATCATTAGGAACATTGGAGAGGAGTGATAACATGGGTTTGGAAAAGGCCATTGCATCCGGCCAAGAGCATCGCAAACCGTACCACGGCGCGAAGGCGGTGTGCTTTAATTGCCGCAACTATGGTACTTGCGACTATTGCAAGGGCAACCGGCTGCACAGCATACATAAGCGCGAGGCGGCTGCGGATGCACAGCAGGAAGAATATGAAACGTATGTCTGCGGCGTGGAGGACTCCGCCGCAGATGCTTTTAATGAAAGCCTTCTGCCGGAATAAAGCACAAGCCGGTGATCCGCGCAGTCGCGCAGATCGCCGGCTTGCCAGCTTTCACAGTATGCGGCGGTCAGGCGCGGAAGACGAGGTACCCACCTCGCGTCTGAGCCGGGGTTCATAGCTCTGCCTCTGCCAAATACCGTTTCAACAGGAAGGTGCAGAAATAGGGGAATGTGTAGATGTTGTCGCTGAAGCCGATATTGCCGCCGGTGAGCTTGATGCCGCAGTGGATGTCTTCGTATTTTTCACTGGCAATCAGCGTGCGGATGGATTTTGCCGTGCCATTTTTTGCCTTGACCTCTATGGGAATCAGTGAGTTTGCCGTTCTGACAAAGAAGTCCTGCTCCAGCGTAGAATCCTCCCGCTTGTAGCAATAGAGCTTATAGGGGGATGCTTGGTTTCTTCTGCCATGTCACAAATAATTTCCTCGACAAGAATTTAGGCCACGCCGCACGGCTGGCCCATATCGGCACACAGAGAAAATGCTGTCGCATACAAAAACACCGCCTATGTCCTGTTAGGCGGTGCATTGTGTAAGGCTTGGCAGCTCATTTTCAGTTGTTTTTCTCTGTGTGCCCTTGTCAAGCGATGTTTGTCAACATGTATCAAGGATCATGTAATGGACTGTCGCACGGTAGCAGATTTGCTACTCAGATGCAGATCGCAGCATAGAGAGGTGCATCTTCTTGTTATCTTTATAGAAAATTTTTTACAAGAATATATTGCATAAAAAATCAATTCGGGTATAATATTTGCAGGAGGTGTTATGAGATGCTACTCAAATTTAACATAGAAAATTTTTTGGCCTTTAACAAACCGGTGGAACTGAATTTTGAGGCAAACCTTCACACAAAGAAATTCTTATCAAATGTCGTAAAAAACACACAAGGAAATGCTTTAAAATCCTTGGCAATATATGGCCCAAACAATACAGGGAAAACGTGTATTGTTGAGGCTCTGAAAGCTTTTCACGATGTGCTGCTTAACCAGCCGCTTCGCTTCCGGGCAAATGTTTTTACCGAATCACCGGTTATAATGTTGTCTGCCGAGTTTCTGTATGAAGGAACTCGCTATGCATATTCCTTCAGCTATAACACAGAAACAGAGGAATTCTGTGAAGAGTGCTTTAAGAGAATTACGATAGATCAGTATGGAAACCGACAGGAAACTATATACTTTCTCAAAAACTTCGGAAATGGGATATACCAGTGTGCAGATGACAAACTTGCTGATATTATTCGTTTGTCATCCAAGAATAGTATGCTGATTTATGCGTTTGACACAACCGGATTTCCAAAGCTTGATGAGGCAAAAATAGCTCTACGAGCATTAGCCGGGAGTATGGTGGTCTTGTCCATGGACCGAATTTCACCAGTAAAAACAATTGAGGCACTAAAACACCCCAATACAAATGAGGCAAAGAAGATTGTCAGCATTATTAAAGCAGCTGACGTCGATATTGACGATTTTATGTATTCCGAAACCATTGAATTGAGGTCAGACACGGAGGATGGGAAGGACGAGCGTCTGCTCAAGGCATTCAAGAATAAGGAAAAGCTGATGGATCAAATTCGATTGGTTTCGGTTCACAAAGGCAAGAAACTTCCCAGTATTGCCTTTGATTCAAATGGCACAAAGAAGATTATCGCTCTTTCCAGTTACTTGGTGGATGCCTTGGACAATGGAAAGATACTTGTATTGGATGAACTTGACAGCGGTCTGCAGTTCAAATTGTCGAGGGCCATCGTTTCTCTGTTCAATAGCTCTGTAAATACTTCGGCGCAGTTGATTTGTACAACTCACGATGTCAGCCTGCTGGATATTAAAACCCTGTTCCGAAAGGAGCAAATATGGTTTACAGACAAAGACAGAGAGCAGGTGTACTTGTATTCGTTGGCAGAATTCAAAGCAGAGGACGGCGTTCGTTCCGATAGCGATATTTATGAAAAATACAGCAAAGGTGTTTTTGGGTCGCTGCCTGACCCCGCACTTGTTGAGGCTATGCTTTATGGCTTGGAGGATGACCAATGAGTATGCTGCCACCTTCTGTACGCAATGCCACGCAAAGGCATAATATTTGCTTAATCTTAGAAGGTTTTGAGGAAAAGGCTTATTTCGATAAGTTGCTGGAGTTCCCAATATTCCCGAAAGACGTGTATAATATCAACCTGATAAACGCAAAATCCGCAAGCAGAATTCCAACTTTTTATCAGGCTGAATATTCGAGAAACAGCTATGAGGTGGTATTGGCGGTGTGTGACAAAGACAGAACTCCAGAGCAGTATAATGGAGTCGTTGCTGGTATTGACGAAATACTGGGACCTGGTAAAGCTGCTGAGGTAATTACTTTTTCGTGCCCATGTACACTCCAAATCATTTTACTTCATTTTGGAGATGTTAGGCTGACAACGCAAGCAAAAAAAGCAGCACGGACAGATGTAGAGAGGCTTACAGGGGTGTCTTCATATGATGCCCATGCCCAGCAATTGGAAGAAATTTGCAAGAAGATACATTGCCGCAGCTATGCGATAATGAAAGAAAGAGTCAGCAAACTCAGCACAAACCCCGAAGAGATACCATCTACTAATATTCTGACACTTCTAAACAGATTGGAATCAAGAGACCCGTCATGGATTAACCAACTGAATTCGAGACTCAGTTGTGGGCTGGATTGAGTTGGTTACGGCTGCTTCTTTTGTGATGCTCGTGTCATAAACTATGTGTATTGGTGATGTGAAACGGAGATCTGTTCAGATATGCAGGACTTTGCCCCGGCGTTTACAAAGTGATGGTCGTATAGGGAACGGATGATACCTCGGGCAGAAAATGTGACACGGCTTTACGCTTGGGCTGTCGATGCGGAAAATAAGCCGTTAAATGATTAAAAGGTTGCACCCTGTACTTGGGATATCATGCTGATCACAAAATGCTCATGCCCTACACTTGTCAGATGTGCTATAATATACTTGAAAGTTATCGCTAAGGATGTTGAGGGAAGTGAGTTACATGGGTTTGGAGAAGACCATCGTATCTGGGCGGGAGCAGCGCAAGCTGTACCACGGTGCAAAGGTGGCGGACTGTAACCACGGTTTCTGCAACTACTGTAAAAGCAACCAACTGCACAGCACACGCCAGCGCGAGGCGGCTGTAGATACGCATCAAAGGGAATGTGATAGCTATAACTGCGGCGGAGAGAACTCCGCCGCAGTTGCTTTTTATGGCAATCTTTAGGGCGAGAAGCACGCAAATCATAAAAGCAATTGAAGATACACTGCAATCACAAAAAATGAGCGAGTTTTTCGAGCGTTATCACATTTCACGAGCGAGTTTTGCTTGTACCTGCACGAAAACCGCGCAGATGTGTTGCGGCATCAGTTTTTCAGGCAACCGATAGGGACGACACACACGCCATCCGGACGGCGATAGGCAAAATCGCCGGTTCCGGTCAGGATCATCAGGAAGGCGGGCGCGTTCATTTTATCGGTATCAATTTTTTCAGCCATCGCTTTCAGGCTTTTCGCGCCCTCCTCAATGAGCCTGTCGCCGCCGAGCTTAATTTCAACGAGCCCGTATTTCCCGTTTCTCAAATGAATAACGGCGTCGCATTCCTGTCCGTCTTTATCTCTGTAATGGTAAACCTCTCCGCTCAGAGCATCGGCAAAAACCCGAAGATCCCTGATACAGAGCGTTTCGAAGAGAAATCCGAACGTCTTCAGGTCATTGATCAAATCGTTCGGGCCGATGCCTAGAGCGGCAGCAGCAATAGACGGATCAACATAGTACCGGGTATCTGATGAGCGAATCGCAGTCTTGGAGCGTAGATTGGGGTTCCATGCAGGCATATCCTCCACAACAAAGATTTTTCTGAGCGCATTTACGTAGGAAGCAACCGTTTCTTCGCTGATCGCCACTTCGTCGTTTGTCGAAATATCCTGTGCAAGCACCGTATTCGGCACCTGGCCTCCTTGATTTCTTGCGTAGGAACGCATGAGCCTGCGAACTCTTTCTGGATTCTTCTGTACATTGTCGGCACGGTTAATATCCGAGTGTACAACTGCATCATAGTAATCAGCCGCCTGATCCAAAGCAATTTCATCACGCATATCCACAGCCTGCGGCCAACCGCCCCGGCACACGAGGAAAGCCAAACGGTCGATACTTAAATCTGAACCTCCATCTACCTCCGTATTTCCCTCAAACAGATCTTTTATGCTGACTTCACCTGTTGAATCCCCGGATTCATATAGGCTCATCGGCCTCATCGTCAACCATGTAAAACGCCCCGTACCGGAGTGTGTAATCTCCTTGGTATCGGCGGGAACGGCAGACCCGGTGAGGAGAAATTGTCCCAACTCGCCGCGATGGTCAACCTCAAAGCGAATGGCATCCCAAAGCTTTGGAGCAAGCTGCCACTCGTCAATCAGTCTCGGTGTCGCGCCTTTCAGCAGCCGCTTGGGGTTCAACTCGGACATCGTGATGTTCTGCGCTTTCTTTTCCGGGTCGTCCATATATAAAATGCTGGCAGCAAACTGCTCCGCAGTTGTGGTTTTACCGCACCACTTTGGGCCTTCAATCAGCACCGCACCTTTGCCTTCCAGCTTCCGCATCAGAATATCGTCAGCAATTCTTTTCCTGTAATTCTTCATTTGGGATACCTCGCCTTCCTTTGCGTTAGCTTTATTATATGCACTGATTATGGATTATGCAATGCTTTTCCGATAGTTGGCGAAATATTTTTCCGACGATTGGCGGAAATTTGATACGATAGTTGGTGGCACAATCCCATCAGATAAGCCACCCTTCTCTCTGCATCGTAGCGTGTCACGGGGATGCCCTTCATCTTGGCACGTTGTTAGGCTTCAAAGTCCACGGACGAGTTGCAGCGGCTCATCTCGGCATCCTTTTCTTCGTTGTCCAGTTCTTCGAGCGTGTAGCGTCTCGAATTGCCCCGTGTATAGCCCAGAGCGACCATCAGTTCAGGCGCGGAGTCGAATGTGCCGGACAGCCCTTCGCCCTTCTCAGCGGCAGCCATCGCTGCCTGAGTCACCGCGTTAGGCACTTCCATGTCGTATGGAAGCCTTCCCGCTTGGACGACGACCTCTGCAAAAGAAGTAAATGCCTCTTCAAGCGACAGATTATATCGGGAGCAGATGGCCGCCAGCTGCTCCCTGATGTTGGTTTCCAATTCAAAGGTTATTGTTGTCTTCATCCGCATCGCACCTCCAGTACCGCCACTATACCATGTGTAAGGTGCTGCAGGAAAGAGGCTCTTAAAGAAGCAGGTGATCTGCGCCGATGGCGCAGATCACCTGCCTTGTCTGTTCAGGTAGAGGAATCGTCCTCGCTCATGGCCTTGTCGATGGCGCGGTTGATGTAGGCGTTGACGGACTCGCCGCGCTGTGCCGCGTGCGCCTGAATGATTTCCTTCTTGCCTTTGGGCATGCGGAGCTTTATTTCATCATAGTTGTTCTTGACGTACTTATTCACAGCGCGTTGCTGCGCTTTTGAAACTGCCATAATGGCCTCCTTAAGCTATATCAGTTCAGTACTATTCTAACCGAAAAGCTATACTGGGTTCAATATACAAGTTGCACATATAATGTACCCAATATTTGTGGACTTTGCCAATTGAATATTGTCCCCAATATGATATAATAGCTATAGAAAACAAAACAACGGCAGTCACAGGGAGCGCCAACTCCCTATGACCTGCGCAGGTGAAGCAACCACCTACACAACGGAAAAATTCCGCACCGCAGGGAGAAGTATACCCTATTTTCAAGGGATTTGCAAGTCCTCCCTGCGGACGGATACTCCGTTTCCTTGTCGTTTTCCGACGCACCGTGTAGGTATTTCCTGCACGGTGTTTTGTTTATCAAAAACAAAGGAGTACGGACATGGACGAAAACAGAAAGAACACCATCGAAGTGGAGATGACCGAGGACGATTGGATGGAGCTGCTGCAGGTTTGCATTGACCTGCGCGTGACGCCTGACACCCTGATTGAGTGCTTTTGTTGGGAGGTCATCCGCCAGCAGTCATTGCTGCGCATCGTCGCAGACGCTATTCGCCGGGACGCTGTTACACGCAGCGCAAAGTAACGGAAAGGAGCTTTAACCATGGAAAACAGGAACAACAACCCCATTGCGGAAGAGATTATCCATAACAACCCCACTGGGTATGGACTTTTCGCGGGTATCGGTGACAATTTCAACAGTGCGGCGCAGGCTATCTGCGAGCTGGCGGACGATGCGATTTCCAATCTCCGTGCCAACAGCGACGACCCCGACCTCTCCATGACGATTGTGGTGTCCTTCGAGAATCTGGGCGATGCGGTGGAGATCGGCGTGGTGGACGGCGGCACGGGCATCACCAATTTGGACAGTGCGCTGACCATCGCCTGCCGGGACGGGGCGCAGACGCCGCTGAACGAGCACGGCTTCGGGTTGAAGCACGCACTGGCGTCCTGCGACAGCAGCCCCAGCCAGCAGTGGAGCATCCGGACGCGGACGAAAAAGGACGCGGCTGCCAACCAGTACCGCGAGGTCACGGCACCCTATTCCATGGGTACGTCTGAGGAGGACCAGCCTATGAAGGTGTTCTTTTACCCTGGTGCCGGCGGTCTGCCCTACCCGACCGGCACCGCCGTTACCGTCCGCTGCCCCATGGCAAAGTTCCAGACGGTGAAGCCCGACCGCAAGGCGGCGCAGTCTGATTTCCACCATCTCGTGATGTATGCCATCGAGGAACTTCGGTATATCTACGCCGGCGTGTTGGCCGATACGAGCATCACGATGAAGGTGCTGGAGGTCAACGGCGGCACAGAGAAGTGCCACATTTTGAAGCCTCTGCAGCCCACATGGGAGGAGGGAACCATGAAACGGCTGGAGAATGTCCCCTATGATTTGGGCGGCGGACAGCTGACCATCCACTGCCGGTATGGGAATATCCTCCCTACCAAGAGCAATGCCATTTACTATAAGGGCAACATGGCCTCCAGTGGTGTAGAGCTGCGCATCAACGGGCGCGCCATTGAGCACGGACTGTTCGACCGTGTTTGGGGCGAGGCTATTCATCCCAGCCAGAACCGCTTTCTGGTGCAGGTAGACCTGATTACGAACAACTCCGCCGCACTGCCTGCCACAAAGAATACAAAGACGTCCTTCTGTGAAGCGGACCCGCGCCTGAACAAGCTGTTCCGCTGGATCGCAACCTATGTCCCCGCACCGCCCAAAGACGCGGACACCATTGAAGCCCGCTACGTCAAGGAGCTGGCGGCCAAGTGCGAGAGCAACCCCGATGCCCTGCGGGTGAGCCGTGAGGAGCCGGTATTTCAGAAAATCGGGCTGAAGGCGAAAGTAGACCTGTTTGTGGGCTGCGTCAATGGCGTGACCATCTATGAAGCCAAGGCGGGCAAGACGAAGGCGTTGGATTTATACCAGCTCCGTATGTATGTGGACGGCTGTGCGCTGGACAACAAGCCTGTGGATGAGGCAATTCTTATCGCGCGATATCACCCGCCTGAGGTGCGGGAGCTGCTGGACATCCTCAATGGGCTGTCCGCGCCTGATGGCCGTCCCTACAATTTCCGGTTGGTCACATGGGATGAGGAGGGCATCTTCGTGCAGCAGAGCGCGTGACTGAGGCGCGGGAAAAGTGTGCAATGGTTGCACACTTTTGCGGGAGGAATCCATGATGATCAAAAACGCCATCAAATGCAAAAAATGTGGAGAGGTTATCGAGTCCGTCTCCCTGCACGACTTCAAAATTTGCTTGTGCGGTGCCTGCGCCGTGGGCGGAGGACACGAATACCTGCGGCGTTCCGCGCCGTCACTGGATGACTTCATCGACTTGAGCGTGGTCAAGCTGGACGAATCAGCCGACAAGTTGTTTTTCTCATAATGGTACAGCAGGTCGCGGCGTTGCCGCGACCTGCTGTTTTATACAGCTCATAGTTGCACATATGTGCGGGCGAAAGCTCGGTATCCTGTTTTGCCTTTCCGTGCGCCGCCTGCTACAGTAAGGCCAGAAAAGGCGGGACTGCTTGTGGGTGCAAAGAGAATATGCTATACTCTGTCCTGTGTGATTGAATTCAGGAGGGACGCCATGTTTTATACGGATGAGGAAATATCTGTCATCACCGGCTTTCTCAACGGCTATCTTGTGCGTGACCATGCCAGTGCCAAAGTAAGAGAATCGTATATCAGGATCAGTGCAGGGCTTCAAAGTCATACATTGACCAAGGACGATTATGTTTGGCTGGAGAATGCTCTGTTGTTTCTGCGCCCGTACTGGTGGAGTGACCGCGAGGATGGGAAAATGCTGATGGATGCGTTCCTGCATACGCAAACATTAGCAAAAAAAGAATAGCGAAAAAGATGAAGGATGTACCAGCTGATACACCCTTCATCTTTTTTCACTGGCTTATTTGCGTTTCGCCCCTTCAAGATTTTGTCGGGGGTCATGGCCACGCTGATATGCTTTGCTGGACATGATCGCCCATCCCGTGCCTGCGCTGCTCCGGCCTCAATGCCTAATGACCTTAAGTACAAGGCCATTGTAGCGGAAAGATACTGGGGCGTACAGGTGGAAAACGCTTCTTCGCCGCGAGAACCGGCTTATCCATTCATATCATCGTATCCATGAGTGCGGCCAAAGCTGCTTGCTGCACTGATGTCAGGCAATTCCATTTATCCAACATCTCACGCTGCGCGGGAGTCAGAGCCACACGAATGTCGTCCTGCGCAAAGAATTGCGACAATGTAACACCGAAAGCATCGCAGATCTTCTCAAGCGATGCAAACGATGGCGTCATAGATTTTTTATACCACGAGGAGATGGTAGACTGTGGCAGGCCAGAGCGTTCAGCAAGCTGATATTCCGACCATCCCCGTGCCTCACGATTCTTCTTAATGATTTCAAGAATGTCTGTCACAACTTCACCACCTTTGGATTTTTCGTTTATTATACTTTGGAAAATCGTTGCATTTTAATAATTATTGTCGTATTATTTATTGCGACAATATCTTGTGAAGGTGTGACTGCTTTGGAAGAAGGCTGCCGTATATACCGTTGTGCAGTCATGGGACAGCACCCCATGCGCTTTTCATGGGGGTTTGACGAGGAAGATGACCGCTGCCAAAAACTGAAAATGGAGTTGGCGCAGCAGATCATGGTGCTGCATCAGTGCGGTGTGACACAGTTTCTGACCGCCTGCGACTGCGGCGTAGGTCTGTACGCAGCCGAGATCGTCAATGGTCTGCGGGAAACCACCGACCAAGACCTGATGCTTTTCTGCTACATACCACATGAGGAACAAGCCACAAAGTGGGCGCCGTATCTGCGGGAACGCTATTTTACTATGCTGGAAAAATGCACCCATATTTCGGTCGTGTGTCCCGTGGGTACGCCGGATGCACAGCTGCAAGCCTATAGGAAGATCCTCGGCCTTGCCGATGTGGTACTATATGTCCATGATGCGGATATGTCAGCAACGGGCAGCGGGGAAAACAGAGCCTTTGCTTTTGCTGTGGAAAGCCATACGCCCACGCTGGTCTTGTATCCGAAAGAACTGACCGCGAAGTGGGTCGGCGAGCAGTTCTATCCCAGACGGTCTTGATAACCGGATGATTAGTCCTGTTCACGACGCAGCAAGCCGGATCGCGCCTTGCCTGCAAAGCAAAAAAAAGCCGTAGGCATCTGTGCCTACGGCTGCATGAAGAATAGTTCGTTTTTCGTAAATCATATACAATTCACGACAGAAAGCTTACCGCAATTCCATTCCTCACTATACATTGACTTGCTAAAAAAGTCAATAAAAAATGCAGAAAAATTGTGAAAAAGCAAGAACCCTCTGAATTACAATTCAAATTGCTTCGTATTGTTTCCATCATTTGGAAGTTCAAAAGAAAGGATACCACGGCATCTTGTTTATTGCCGTCAAAAATACCGTCAGAAGGAAGGGAAGATTATTATGCCACGGCGCGGAGAGAACATTTACAAGCGGAAGGATGGCCGGTGGGAGGGTCGCTATATTCGTGGCCGAACACCTGCCGGCAAGGCGGAATATGGGTATGTTTATGCCAAGAGCTATGCCGCCTGCCGTGAGAAGCGGCGAAGGATGGAAGATGCGCTGCCACAGAAGCCTATGTTGACAGGTGAAATGTCGGTATGTCAGGCAGCAGAATTCTTCCTGTCCGAGCGCTGCGGCGCACTGAAGGCATCAACGATTGGGCGTTACGAGTATATGATACAGCACTATATCGTCCCTGAACTGGGAACGCTCTTGCTGCGTGATCTGACGGCGGAAAAACTTTCTGCGTTTTTTTCGCGGCTGCAAGATAGAGGTTTGTCATGCAAGAGCACAAGGGATGTTGGAGTGCTGCTGAAGACGATCTTCAAGGTTGCAAAAAAGAGCTGCCATTGCGATTGCCCCGGCAGAGAGGCGGAGTTGCCCGCGTACCGCAGCAAGAAGATAGAGGTGTTTTGCGATCACGAGATAGCCCTGCTGGCGCAGAAGATCCTGGAGGCCCCGGACATCACAGGGCTGTGTATCCTTCTGGTGCTGAACACGGGGCTGCGACTTGGTGAGATCTGCGCTCTACGCAAAAGTGACATTGACTTCCGTTCAGGCTTTCTGCGAATTGAGCGCTCGGTTGCCCGTGTGCGGGATGCTTCCGGAACACATTTGGTGGTTCAATCCCCTAAAAGCAGCAGTTCTGTACGTCTTGTGGCAATTCCCAATGATATGCTGGAGTTGTTGAAAACAGCCACCAGGAGCATCCGCGAGGACAACTATTTGCTGGCCAACACGGATATGCCAATGGAGCCGCGAACGCTACAGTACCGATACCGCAAGCTGCTGGAGCGCTGTGGCATCCGTTACCGAAATTTTCATGCCCTCCGACATACCTACGCGACAAGGTGCATGGAGAATGGTGTGGACATCAAGAGCCTCAGTGAGCTTTTGGGCCACGCTGATGTTCGGACGACATTGCAGACGTATATCCATTCTTCTCTGGCCCATAAAAGGCAGGCTGTTCAGAGCATATGTTTCTTACCCATGGAAGGGGCGGGCAGCGTTTTAATTCCGTCAAAAATTCCGTCAGAGATCTCAGCAATTACCGTGCCGTCAAGCAAAACAGGGACTTGTTTCGTGAATTGTATATGATTTACGAAATACCCAGAGCGTGTGCTGACACTTTGCAGTATGCACAAACCGCAGTGGCCTCATTCATTTGCAACAGACAAGTAAATATGATCCGGTGACACCGTGTGGCTGTGTTGGTCGTAAAGATCTTTTTATATGCAAAAGATCAGGCAGCAGCCTAAAAGGAATTTGGGTTAGAAACCCTCTGCGGACGGCACTGTGAGCGCAAGGAAATGGTCGAAGCGGCGAAAGCTGTTGGGTAATACCGCCATTGGGAGGAAGCTTCTGAGAAGGTAGATCATGTACGAAAGGCGAAAGCCTTGTGGCGCGAGGGCAGGAGAATTGCACGGTCAAGGATCTTTGGTACACAGTGGCGCTCTCTCGCTGTGACGAGGGCAGGAGCGTGCGCTGACGGATTTTGTCAGCGTTTTTTCTTGCCAAAATGTCGCTGGTCATCCCCTGAGAAGGGGTTTGTCCGGCATTTTTTCGTAATAAGGAGGAGTGTTACTATGTCTCAACGCGGCGGACGTCCCATTGATTTTCAGGCGTGGGCACAAAACCAAATAGTCAAAAGGGCTGTAGCAGCACTGGAAGCGCGTGACGAAGCATTTGCCGAGCGAAACGCAGATACGCCGCTGCCGCAGCTGGCGCGGTATCTGAGCCGGTGTGCCATCTCGCTGGGTCACAGCCCATCCCCCAGCGAAGTGGATGGCGGTACGTTTATTGAGCAGCGTTTTGGCAGCTGGGCAGCCGCGATGGCGGCGGCAAGGCTGCCGCAGCCTCGTTCCATGCGCAAGCTGCGCGACACCGCTCGCTATAAGGCGGAAAAGGTAAAGCAAGAACCGCTGTTTCGCGAGGAGCGAAGGCAGAAGCGGCAGCGCAAGCTGGAGCAATCCGAGCAGCGAAAGAAGGAGCAGGCTATCAAAAAGCGTGCGGAGCGGGCTGCTAAGGCAGAATGGGCGGCGAAAAAGAAGGCGGAGGCTGAAGCAAAAGCTCTCACCTTGGCAGCGACCTCCGCTGAAGCCGCACTTGATACAATATCCGCAGCAATTAACCCCAGTCAAGCCGAGACAGTCTGAACGGAGACTGTCAGCTTTCCATAGGGGGACGGGGTTTAAGCCGCCCCGTCCCCCATCCTCAAATCCGCAAAAGGCAAGTCGAGACGGCAAATGCCGTTGTCTTTTCCATAGCGGGAGGGGTTTGCCGGCCCCTCCCGCATCCTCAAAATCAACAGCCCTAACGGCTGAAGGAGAATTGACATGAAAAAGAATCTGAGATATATCATCGCGTTCCTGCTGGCAATTATGATGCTGTTGAGCCTGTGCGCCTGCGCCCAGACCGGCACTGCCGGCAATAGCGGCGGATTGGATCTGGATTATGTGGGAGAGGATACCGACCAACCCGAAGAGGAAAAGCCGTGGTATTCCTGGTTTACGGAGGCCTTCAGCTTCGGCAAAAAGGAAACAACATCTACCCCGTCCCAAAGCAAGCCTGACAGCGTGGCGGATTTCTATGCCCAGGGCTCCGGAGATGCATCGCAGGGCAACAAGGGCAATAAGACAGACCAGACGCCTTCTACCACACCTGAGGAGGATACCGCCAATAAGCCGTCCAACTCCGGCGGCAAAAAGGACGACAATAAAAAGGATGACCAGAAGGGCGAGGACAGCAATACCCCTACGCCTACCCCCGAGCAGAAGCCCGAAAGCCAGAAAAACACCGTCACCATTACCATTCGCTGCGATACGGCGGTGAATAACGGTATGCATCTGGAGAGCAAGTGGGCGGGCATCGTCCCGGCCTCCGGCGTGATCCTGCCGGTAACCACGGTGGAGGTGAAGGAGGGCGACACGGTTTTCGACGTCCTCGCCTTTGTGTGTGAAAAGTACAAGATCCACATGTCCTATCGCGGCGGCACGTCCAGCGGCTGCTATGTGGAGGGCATCAATAACCTTTATGAATTCGACGGCGGCCGCTGGAGCGGATGGATGTACTGCGTCAACGACTGGTATCCCAACTACGGCTGCGGCGTGTACTACGTCAAGCCCGGCGAGGTCATTGAGTGGAATTACACCTGCGACCTTGGCCTTGATCTGGATGGCGGTTGGTGGGAAGGTGCTCAGGATTGGAAGGATAACCATGACTGATACCCGGATGCGTTTCTTCGGGAATCTGCATCCGGCGGTCAGCATGGCATACTTCGTGCTGGTGCTGGGCCTGACACTGGCCTGTATGCACCCGGTCACGGTAGTGCTGTCGTTTCTGGGCGCCAGCTGGTTTTCCATCCGACTGCGGGGCTGGAGGGCCTACGGCCACACCATGCGGTTTGTGGGGCCTATGTTTCTGCTGATCGCCCTTGCCAACCCCCTGTTCAACCATCGGGGCGTGACCATGCTCTTTACCATCAACCACCTGTGGTACACGCTGGAGGCCGTGTGCTACGGTCTGGTGTCCGGCTGCTCCCTGTGCGCGGTCATTATGTGGTTTACCTGCTATCAGGAGGTCATGACCTCCGATAAGTTCCTGTACCTGTTCGGCAAGCCCTTCCCCGGTACGTCGCTGCTGATCACCATGACGCTGCGGTTCATCCCACAGCTTCAGCAGAACCGCCGCGAGATCCGGCAGTCTCAGGCCATGTTGCAGGAGGAGGGCACGCGGCTGCTGCAAAGGCTGGGCAGTGCCTTACGGAACCTGTCGGTGCTGCTGACCATGAGCATGGAGGCGGCGGTGGAAACGGCGGACAGCATGAAAGCCCGGGGCTATGGCGCCAAGCGGCGCACCACCTTCCACCTGTTCCGCTTCGATGGCCGGGACGCCCGGACGCTGGGCCTCATTCTGGCAGTGGCAGGCATCTGCATTACCGCCCGCGCCTTCGGTCACGGGTATATGGAGTTCTATCCCGCCATGACGCCGGTGCTGCTGGGCAGTGCCAGCTATACCATGTTTTTCTTTTACGCCGTGCTGATGTTCCTGCCCGGTATTCTTGAAACAAAGGAGGCCATCAGATGGCGCTCTTACGGTTTGAACACCTGAGCTTCTCCTACCCGCTGGCTGACACGCGGGCACTGGACGACGTCTCATTGGAGATACATAAGGGCGAGTATGTGGTGCTGTGCGGCCCCTCCGGCTGCGGCAAGACCACGCTGCTGCGCCATGCCAAGCCCGGCCTGCTGCCTGTGGGGGCAAGGGCCGGCGAGACCTTTTATAAGGACGCGCCCCTTTCCCAACTGCCGGAGCTGACCGCCGCGGCGGAGATCGGCTTCGTACAGCAGAACCCGGATAACCAGATCGTCACCGATTTCGTATGGCACGAGCTGGCCTTCGGTCTTGAGAACATGGCACTGAGCGTGCCGGTGATCCGCCGCCGTGTGGCGGAGATGGCCGCTTTTTTCGGCATGGAAACGTGGTTCCGCAGTAAGACCACGGAGCTGTCCGGCGGCCAGAAGCAGCTGATGAATCTGGCTTCGGCGCTGGCCATGGAGCCGCGGCTGCTGATACTGGACGAGCCCACCTCCATGCTGGATCCGCTGGCGGCTCGCAATCTGCTTGCCACCGTGCAGCGGATCAACCGCGAGCTGGGCGTAGCTATCCTTTTAACGGAGCATCGGCTGGACGAGGTATTCCCCGCCGCCGACCGTGTGGTGACTATGGATCGGGGCCGTATCCTGTCAGACGGCGCACCGGCTGAGATCGCGCGGCAGCTATCCGGCAGCGCGGAAAAGAGCCGTATCTATTTCGGACTTCCCGCCGCCGTCCGTATCTTCAGCGAATTGGAGCAAACGGACGATCTACCCCTGACGGTGCGGGACGGTCGCCGCCGCTTGGAGCGGCTGCTGCCCATCACGGCGGAGGATTCCGCGCCTGAAACCGCGAAACCTGAGAAAGAAGCAAAGCACCCCACCGTTTTAGAGGGCAAGGAGCTTTGGTTCCGATATACCGAAAAAAGCAAAGATATTCTTCGCGGCACAGATGTAACGCTTCATCAGGGTGAGCTGCTGTGTCTGCTGGGCGGCAACGGTGCAGGCAAAACCACGCTGATGCAGGCACTGGCCGGCTTCCGGAAGCCCTATCGTGGCAAGGTGAAGCTGGCGAAGGGGCAGCGGCTGTGTATGCTGCCCCAGAACGCACGGTCGCTGTTTGTGGCCGATACGGTGGAGAAGGAGCTGCTGGACAGTGCCGAACAGGACAAAGCCAAGGCCGTGCAGATGGCGGAAAAGCTGGAGCTGACGCCTTTGCTGGCGCGGCATCCCTACGACCTGTCCGGCGGCGAGATCCAGCGTCTGGCGGTGGGCAAGCTGCTGCTGCGTGAGGCCACGGTGCTGCTGCTGGACGAGCCTACCAAGGGACTGGACGCCTACGCCAAGGCGGAGCTGGCAAAGCTGCTGCGGGCGCTGTGCCAGGATGGCACGTCCATTCTGATCGTGACCCACGATGTGGAGTTCGCCGCCCGCTACGCCACGCGCTGCGCCCTGATGTTTGATGGGCTGTTGCTGTCTGAGGGTGAGCCACATGCCTTCTTCGCGGGCAACCGCTTCTATACCACCGACGCCAACCGCATTGCGGCGGAGCATTTCCCCACGGACATTACCTGTGAGGAGGTGATCGCGTCGTGTCGAAGCTCTTTGTCAGCAAAAGAACCAGAGCCGCCGCGTGGGTGATCCTTCTGGTGCTGCCCGCCCTGATGGTAGCCTATGGCTATTACCAAGGGCACCGGCCTACGGTCAATCTGGTAGGGTCACGTACTTTCTGGGATTACCTCATTCTGAGCTCGGACATCCTGCTGGGCCTGCTGTTTCTGATAGCTTCCTCGATCCCCTTCATTCTGGTATTCGACAAGAAGAAACCCCAGGCCCGTGAGATGGTTCCCATCGCGGTCATGGCGGCCATTGCCGTTGTGGGCCGCACAGTATTCTCCATTATCCCATTGCCAAACTTCAAGCCCTGCTCTGCTGTTATCATCATTACAGCAATAGCCTTTGGGCCGGAGGCAGGGTTTCTCACCGGCGCACTGACAGGTTTTGTCAGCAATTTCATCTTCGGACAAGGCCCATGGACGCCGTGGCAGATGTTTACTTGGGGACTGGTGGGCTTCCTGGCCGGTATTTTGAAGAATGCCGGTGTGTTTGCGGAAAAGAACCGCCCCCACTTCACGGCAAAGCTGTGGGACAGACTGTGCCCGGAGAATACGAACCGGGGCGACCTGCTGCGTTTCGTGCGGCAGCTCACCGACCACGCACCGCTGCGACTGTGCCTTTATGGCTTCCTGTCCGGCTATTTGTATGGCTGGATCATGAACCTTTACTACATCGTTGGCTGGGTCAAGCCCATTACATGGCAGACAATAGGTGCAACCTATGTGTCCAGTATCTTTGTTGATTTCTGCCACGGACTGTGTACGTTTCTGGTGCTGTGGGCATTGGGCACCCCGTGGGTACGGAAGCTGGAGCGCATCAAGATCAAATTTGGCCTGACGGCGGAGGAGCGGAACTATGTGCTGCCGCCCTCCACATTTGAGATAAATCAAAACAGCGATTGATGGTTTCGTTGGCGGATATGCCAAGTAGATTGGCTACCTCAGCACAAGAAAACATATAGCTGGTTGCCGTATCTTAAACTGGCATCATCATTATAGGGGAGAACTATGAGTGAACGTAAGACCATCATAAGGACGATAGGGCTGAAAAAATACTATACCGTGGGCGGAAACACTGTCCGTGCTTTGGATGGCGTGGACGTATCTGTGCTGCAGGGTGAATTTGTCTGCATTGCGGGCCGCAGCGGTTCCGGAAAATCGACTCTTCTGAATATGTTGGCAGGACTGGAGCCGCCCACCAAAGGGGAGATCATCGTCCGAGGCAAGCATCATCTGGAGGCCATGGACGAGGAGTTACGGACAAAGTTCCGCCGCCGCTATATCGGCTTCGTCTTTCAGAACTACAATAATTTGCCCCAATACACGGCGTTGGAGAATGTGGCACTGCCACTGGCCATCCGGGGCGTACCGGAGGATGAACGGAACTGGCTGGCGTGGCAGGCCCTGAGCCGTGTGGGACTACGCGGACACGTAGATCACCGGCCTGCGGAGCTGTCGGGCGGCCAGCAGCAGCGCGTCAGTATCGCGCGGGCCATCATCACCGAGCCATCTATCGTGCTGGCGGACGAGCCCACCGGCAATCTGGACAGCCGCACCGGTCAGGAGGTCATGGAGCTGCTGTGTGAGATCTTCCGGGAGAGGAACACCACTTTTGTTCTCAGCTCACATGACCCGCAGATGCAGTGTTATACAGATCGTACCGTCTATTTCAGTGACGGGAAAATAGAGATAGAAAATCACCACACCGGAGAGGAGAACGCACAGTGAAAAGAGAAACGGTAAAACGGGTACTGGCCCTGTTGATCTGCGTATTGATGACAGTATCCCTGCTGCCCGCCGTCGCTATGGCGGAAGAGGTCACAGAGGATGTGATAGATGACAGCACCATTGAGGCTTACACGTCTTACGAAAACGGAGAGGACGCCGGCGTCAGCGGGGTCTCGGTTACAGACGAAAAGCCCAACACGGATATCAAGGTCATACCCAGCGACGCCAACGCCCTGATCCTGATGGATACCGGCGCACAGTCCCCCAAAGGCGTTCCCGGTCAGGTGGTGAAGATCGTGCTGCCGCTGGCGGTGAACAAGGAATATCTGCCCAGCGAGAAATACATGCTGCGCAACATCAACATCTATCCCGATGTGCCTACCGACGCCAGCGTGTCCAACTGGCCCTTTGAGCTGATCTACGCCAGCGATGTGCAGCACTTAAAGGATATGTCCTACAACTCCACGGCGGAGGTGTGGTTCGAGTTCAAGGTCAGCGAGTTTGCCAGTAAGGGACGCTATGCCGTGCCCTTTAAGATCAACGCCACTGTGTGGCGGGAGGATGCCGTGAACGGCACTACCATCACCGAGGACGTGACCTTCAAGGTCAGTGCCTATGTGACCGTTACCGACAACGGCAATATGTCCGGCGTTACCACCTCCTTCGGCAGCCTTCAGGTGGCGGGTACCAATGCGGGCGGCTCCTATACCGTGCCTACCGGCACACCCAATCAGACTATCTCCATGCGGATCCCCGTGATCAATGTGGGCGGTACCCTGACCAGCGTGACGGTCTATCCCGTGGTGTCCGCCGCGCTGGACGAGTTCCCCTTTGTGATCGACTCCACCAATTTGGGCAAGTATTTTGACTACTGGCCAAGCGGCGAGGTGAAGTATCTGGACTACACCTTCACAGTCTCGCCCTTTGCCACCTCCGGCAACAAGTCCATTAAATTCAAGGCAAATTATTTCGAGAACAGCGCCCCGGCAGAGGGCTCCTTCTCCACGCAGTTTACCGTGATCGACGGCTATGACGCCTCCGCCATGTCGGTGATGGTGCAGAGCTATAAGCTGTATGTGGACGATACCGAGGTATCCGGCCTGATGGCAGGCGAGGAGACGGAGCTGCGCCTGACCCTGATCAACAATTCCAAGTATGACACGGCCAAGAAAATCATCTCCAGCCTGGTATTCACCAATTCCCCCGGTCTGACGCTGTGCGTAGGCGGCACGGATACCGCCTATGCCGATTCCATCAAGCCAGGCGGCACGACGATCCTGAAATACAAGATCATGGCCAAGCAGGACGCGGAGGTTGGCCCCGCCATGCTGGGCATCAATCTAACCTATGAGACCACCGAGGCGGTGGCCGGTAAGGCGGCGCAGAACATCATGCTGCCGGTCAGCCAGAAGATGGATGTTCTGGCCGGTACGCCGGAGGTGTACGGCACACCCAGCAAGGATAAGGAAGCTACCATCTCCGTGCCGCTGACCAACATGGGCCGCGCCAAGGCTATGAATATCCGGGTGCTGGCCACGGACGGCATGACCGCCTCCACCCCCTGTTATGTGGGTGACCTGCTGGCAGGCGGCTCCACCAGTGCCGATGTAACGGTGGGCTTCTCCAAGATCGGCGCGTTTGTGGGAAAGATGATCCTCCAGTATGAGGACGCCAACGGCGAGACGTATTCTCAGGACATCTCCGTGCCGCTGAGCGTGGCGGAAAGCTCTGCGGATACAGATGCCAACAGCGTCAACGCAAATAAAGACGGCACAGGCAGCCGCTGGTGGCTGTGGCTGCTGATATTGATCCTTGCGCTTATCCTGATCGGCATTGTCCTGTATGTGATCATCCGCTATAAACGGGGCGAGATCGGGCCCGGTGCCGAAAACACCGCTGCCTTGGACGATTTTGACGACGACTTTGACGCAGACGGCGGCACGCCGGATATTGGAGAGAAGCCGCTGACCTACGACGGAAGCAATAAGGACGGGAATGTATGAAGCCAAAAGACCTGTTTCGCTACGGCTGCACCAACCTGTTCCGGCGAAAGACCCGCACGGCACTGACAGCCCTATCCATGGCGGTGGGCGTCATGTGTATCGTGGTGCTGATCTCCGTAGGTCTGGGCTATGAGCAGGCGTACCGCGAGAGCATCGAGGCACTGGGCAGCCTGACAAAGATCGATGTGACGCCTGCCACCGGCGATTACGGGCGCAAGGCGCTGCTGAACGACAAGGCACTGGAGGCGTTCCGGGGCATCGACGGTGTGGAGGCGGTAACGCCGGTCTATCAGCAGTCCGCCTATATCGTGTCCGGCAACTATGTCAACATGGTGCGCGTCTACGGCATTGACATGACCACGGCGGAGCGTTTCATGCTGACACCGGAGCGGGGCGTTATGGCCGAGGACGGCACGCGTCTGCATCCGGAGGTGCTGTTTACCGACGATGTGGCCGCCGGACTTGCCAACAAGGCGAAGGACTGGGAACTGGCGGTGGATGAGAACGGCAACGCCCTCATCGATCTGCTGGAAGTGCCTGTCCGCATGACCTTCGATTCCTCCAGCCTGACCGGCGAACCGAAGGCCGACACCGACGGACGGGCACTGCCCTCCAGCAACCTGTATACCCTGCGGGTGACAGGCATCTGCTCCACCCTGAATAACAACTTCGCCACCGCCGCGTTCATGTCCTATGACCGCTTGCAGGAGATGACAAAGGCCAACGCCAATTACATGGGTGCGACTACCCAGACCAAGACGGCGGAGGAGAAGGCCAACGGTCCTACCTACGATCTGGTCTGGGTGAAGGTGAAGAACGTCAACGACGTGCAGCGTATTGTCAAGCTGATCCGGGACACGGGGCTGAACACCTATTCGCTCAATGATATGCTGGAGACGGTGCGGACGCAGTCCCGGCAGATCCAGGGGATGCTGGGCGCGCTGGGAGGTATCGCTGTCCTGATCTCCGCCATCTGCGTGGCAAACACCATGATGATGTCCATTACGGAACGGACGCGGGAGATCGGCGTGCTGAAGGTGCTGGGTACCGTTCGCAGCGACATCTTCAAGATGTTCCTGACGGAAGCGCTGATCGTTGGTGTGATAGGCGGCGCGGCAGGCTTGGTGCTGAGCTTTATCGCCAAGTGGCTGATACCGCTGATCTTCGCGTCGCAGGAGCTGCGGTGTGTGCTGCCCTGGTGGTTGGCGGTCTGCGGCGTGGTGTTCTCAGGCGCGGTAGCCATTGCTGCCGCATGGATCCCCGCACGAAAGGCAACGCTCATCAGCCCCAACGAGGCCATCCGCTCTGAGTGAGGTGACGATATGAAAAAGATATGCTGTATAGTGCTGGCTATGCTCTGCCTCCTGCCGTGTCTGGCGGGCTGTGGGAAAGCAAACGCCGCCAATGAGGAGCCGCTGATCCGCAGCTTTGTGATCGGCAACAGCACGGCGGAGATTCAGCCCCACACAGAGGATGGCGAGACGCGCTATGTGATCGCCATTACGCTGCCGACGGACACGGATTTTACCCGCTGTGCCGCAAATGTGGAGCTCGCCCCGGATGCGGTGCTGGACATGAATAGTCCCTGCATCGTGAACGAGCTGGGCGGGCGGCCCATCTTGAATTTAACGCTGGAAAATCGTGATTTAGTGGTTACACGCGGTGAGCAAAGCCAGACCTACAGCTTTCAGGTCGGATTAGAATGAGGAATAACTCAATGAGAAAGATTTTAATTATCTTTACAGTGCTTATTATCGCACTGCTATCAATGCTGACGGCCTGCGGAAAGCAGGCAGATGATCCTGCCAGTGCTAATGGCACATCAGCGAATGCCATTTCCTCAGTAAGCATCAATGGCGTATCATGCCGTGTCGATGCTGCGAAGAATCCGGGCGGGCAGGAAACCGGAATGCTGTTCAGCATTTCCATCCCGAAATCGGCGGTTCAGGACGAGACGAACGTCGCCCTGACGCTGGAACTTGGCTCTGATTGGTCAATTTCAGAGGATAGTAATTGTATAGTACAGATGGATGGCAGTAATGTCATTGTGGATTTAAGGATAGAAGCGCCGGTAATTATCTTAAAGGCTGATGCCACGGATATGACACGCTGCTACCATCTGGCTGTAGAGTAGTAGGAAGTTCATGTTTGCTTTTCTGATTTTACGGAGGTGATGCCAATGGGCTAATGATAGCGAGCAACACAAACAACACGAGCAATATAGGTAACAATATGTATAACAAAATGAAAAAAACAAGGAAAGGAATTATAGAAATGAAAAGTACCATTTCTAAGCGCCTTGTAGCGCTGTGCATGGCATTTGCCATGATGTTCTCCTTGATGACCGTTGTTCACGCAGAAGATGTGAGCGATGGCCTGTCTAAGCCTACAACTCACACCGAGGTTGCAAAGCCCGCTACAGTTACTTCTATTTCTGTTGGGTCTGCGACTGCATACTATGAGACGGATGATAATACCGGAAGTACTACTTACATCCGTGCCCAGCTAACCGGCAAGACCGAGTATGATCTGAAGAGCGTTACGGTTACTGTCAATCTGGAGAACAGCGGCACGACCGTTGCTTTGGACGGTATCGCTATTGACGGCAATACTACGGCTCGCACTTTTACGACGAACCTGCTGAACAAGGCGCATACGTTGACCATTGACGGTACTGATTATGTTCTTGCGGCGGGCCTGCCCAGTGGTCGTGTTTCCTTCAGCCCTGATGATCCTCTTAGCTTGGGTACTGTAACGATGGCCGGAACGACCATGGATGTTTATGGTGCCAATGCACAGAATCCCTGCATGGGCAACCCCTATTATGTCAATAGAAATGAGAACTGGACGTTTATTAACTATTTCATCACCGGTATCCTGCCTACTGGACTTAGCAGCGTTGAAACCACTTATGCTTTGAAGAGTGGTGCAAGTATTTCCGGAGCTGGTGCTACCAATGTTACTGCTTCAACCTGCACCTTTGACTTCACTGTAGGTAATATTCTCACCGTTACAAACGGTAGCGAGAGTCGCGCTTATGATGCCGAACTTGCTGTTGAGGGACAGTCTGTCATAGTGAAGCAGGCGGAAGATGGTACTCGTAACTATGACATCAATTTGAGTGAAGTTATTAACTCTACCTACTATAGCGCTGTTGAAGAAAAGGTCGATGCCATTGCTGATGCTTGGGAAGCCTATATTCTGACACCGCGTACTTTTAGTGCAGGTACCAGCGTCATGGAGATTTTGCAGGCATTTGATACATGGGCTCATGATACAACAGATCCTGTAAGCCACGAAAAGTATTTTACCGGTGACTCTGACTTTGGCGGAGGTACTTATCTGTCCAAGCTGAATGGCTTAAACTGGAATGATTGCGGCAATCTGGCTGGATATATGTATACCAACGATGCCAACGGTTACTACTGGACATCCGCCGACAATCATTCTACAATTCCCCCCGTTGGTGCTGCTGACATGGTCTTCACCAGCTCTACGCGAATTGTATGGTTCTATACGGTGAACTATCAGAACTGGTTCTAATATCCACAGAATGGCGTGTTAATATGCGCTAAATGACTCAGATGTGTGGGCGGGCGGAATCCGCCGCCCGCCCACACATCAATCTTTCTAAATGGAAAGGGGACCCCCAACAATGAAAGCAATTCGGCGCATCCCGGTATTCTTACTGGCCTTGATGATGCTCCTTTCCTGTATCACGCCGGCACACGCGCTGGAGTCCCAGTATACCCTGTGGCCGGTTTTCAGTCCTATTTATGATGATTACTATATAGCGCGCCAAGGATTTGTCCACTTTGAGGGATGGGACAAAGGCGTGTTTTTCACCGCAATCAAAAACAGCTATGTACAGCTAACACTACCAGAAGGAACGGGCGATTTCAATTTGACGCCCTCGTACTATACCGCCACGGCGGGTGCGCCTGGCTGGGCAGATACAGGCATTCGCTTTGAAGATAGCACACGACGGTATCGAATCGAGCCGGTGGTCAAGGGAGCAGCGGACTATTCTCAAACACAATTCTGGCGCTTCTATGATGCCAAGTCAGATCGAAGTTTCGTGTTGCCTGTGATCACCATGGTTGAAAACCCCTCCGAAACCGAGAATACTGTTGATAAGCTTGAGGCATATACTGCCCGAGTGGACAAGTTGATTTCGACCATGAAGCAGTTCGACGAGATATTCGACGCCTTGGTAGACTCGCAAAACAGCGCGTCAGTGCAATATGGTGGTCGCCATCCCAGTGATGTCAACCTGGCCTGTATTGTGGCCAATATGATTCAGACAGGGTTTGACATCAGGATCGCATGGCTCGATACGCATAGCTATTGGGTAGAGGGTGCTGGCTGGGCAACAGCTACTGCTGAAGACATTATTAAACATTGGACGACCTATAAAGCGCCAGATACGGGTGACAAGCCCGCCTGCAATCCTGGAGATAAGATATCACAGCAGAGGCTAAAGGAATTGGACATGCTTCTGGATGTGATTGCTCCCTATTATCTGAATTATTTAGAGAATCACCGTATTGTAGAGCCTACTGTCACTTACTATGAAGTCGGCGGTTCACGGGGCTTGATTGACACCGCCAACAAAACCATAACACTTCGTTTACCGAAAGATACCGACTGGGACAAGCTTCCCGCGCCTACGGTTGAGACAAATGATGAGTGCCAGTTTGTCCAAAATCTTGGCAGTCTGAAGGATGGTCAGGCTATTGCCACAGTGACACCGGGTGACCGCGCAACGGGAACCTATTACAACGGCAGCGACACTACCGGATACGGATTCAAAAAGAATCTGAGCCAAAGATGGACGATCAACGTCGAAGAGGGAGCTCCTTACACAAAGGTACTTACCTTTGACATTGAGACAGACGACGGCAAGGTTCGCTCTGCCCGCATCACGGATGGCGTGAACGGAAGCGACGGGACGATCAAACTGAATCTGCCCGTCGGAACCACTTTAAACGCTCTGTCCCCTACGGTAGATTATGCCGGCGAGGGATTCTATTATACTGTTAACGGCCAGCGAAGTGACCAGACCGAAAAGATCGACTTTAGCCAGAAGATCAAGCTGATCGTCTATAGCACGAAGTACGGGACAGAGGCCACATATGACGTTTCTGTCACAGCGGAAAAATCTGCGGAGAATGACATTCTCTCCTATAAGATCGGTGATGCGGTCGGTACGATCTCCGGCAACAGCGTGTCCATAACGATTCCATATGCCACGGACCTTACCACGACAAAGCCGGATATAACGGTATCCGAATTTGCGGAAGTGACACAGAAGCCCGCAGGGCTTCAGGTCGGTGAAAATCACTATACCGTGACTGCGCAAAACGGCGCTGAGAAGGACTATATCGTGACGATCACCCGCACTCCGGTAGCGACGGGGCGACAGATCAAGTCTTTCCGCTATGGCGGGTATGAAGCCACGATCAACGAAGGTACGGCCGAGATCACCATGACGCTGCCAAAGGGTATCTCTCCTGTTTTCGCGCCGACCATCGAAATTTCTGAGTTTGCCACGGTTTCTCCGACCTCTGGCGAGGTACAGAATTTTAGCTCGCCTGTCAAGTACAAGGTCACGGCACAGAACAAATCGTCTAAAACTTATACGGTCAAGGTCACGATATCCTCTGAAGCTGCTCCCAATGCGTATATAAGCAAGCTTGAGCAGATACGTGATAATATCATCATCCGATATCGTAGTAAGGCTAATGATGATTGGGAGTGGATGGACCTCGGCTTCTATGAAAACCGGCCAAAAAACTACAATACCTCCGATCACCCCTTCGACATTGCCGCAAAGCTTGCAAAGCTGGACACGACCACAAATGTGGCAATGACCGAGTTTGACCGTACCATCATGATGCTGACTGCCCGCGGTTTTGATTGCACGAAACTCTCGCAGTACAACAATGGAAAACCGTACATCGACAGCAAGGGCAATGAGATCGACAACCTTGTCGCAGCACTCTACAACTATTCCGGTGAGTACACCATCAACGGCCCCATTTTTGCGTTGCTGGCTCTGGACATGGGAATCTACACCATTCCGGAAAATGCCAGATGGACGCGGGAGAACCTGATAAATGTCGTTCTGGACTACGGCAATTATGACGAGTTCGGCATTGACATGGTGGGAGCTATCATGTACTCTCTGGCCCCTTATCAAGAGGATGCAGTTTACGGTGCGCAGATAAAGGAAAAGCTGGATTTGTGTCTGGAGATCATCCTAAGAAAGATGAATTCCGACTTCTCCTTCGGTGGGTGGGGTACGATCAATAGCGAGTCTGCCGCATGGGTCATGATGGGCCTTTGCAGTATGGGTATCGACTGGAATGCCGATCCCCGGTTCTCAGATGGTCAGGGTCACAGTGCGCTGCAGCACTGGATGGATAACTTCGCTAACGTAAGCGGCGGCTATTTCCATCATACGACCAGCGTGACCAACAATGCTATGGCGACCTATCAGGGCTGCTATGCCACCATGTGGTATCTCACTTTCCTTGAGAAAGGTGGTCAAGGAAATCCCTGCTATTTCTATTACCATCGCTTTCCCTTTGCCCGGCAGATGTCTATGGATGCTTCCATCACCGGCTTTGAGATCGAGGGCAAGCCAGGCGTTATCACCGAGGGCGGTGAAGGCGGCGAGAATACCATCACTGTTACAGTGCCCAACGGTATGCCCTTGACGAACCTGACTCCGAAGGTGACGATGGCGGAAGGCGCGACCTTGCTGGCTCCGAGCCTGCCCACGACCTTTGTGGAAGGCGTTAAGCAGCCGTTTACCGTGCTGGCCGAAGATGGCAAGACACAGAAAACCTATTATGTCACCGTGAAACACGGCGATGTGGGCGCTTCCGGCGCCGAACTGGATGTCAACAGCATCAAACTGAAAAACAGTGTACTGAACGTAATGGACATTCTGGAGAAGAAAGTCACCAAGGCGTCCGATGGAGCAACGGAGATCCTGCTTACGGTGAGAGCCGGTGTGGATACCTCAAAGATGTATCTCAGTGCCAACATCTCCTATGCAGCGACAGTTGATCCCTCTCTGGATGGTAAAGATGCGATGAACTTCTCCGACTGGCAGACCTTCACTGTGACCTCCGGCGACGAGACGGTGCAAAATATCTACCGGATCAAGGTCGTGTCCAAGGCACAGGCGGAGATCACCAGCTTCCGTGTGCAGGCAGGTGGCGAGTGGTACAATGGCATCATTGACAATGCCAAGAACACCATTACTGTCACCGGTGTGGACGATTCCAAGCTGACCAGCACCAAACTGGTCACAGATATCGAATTCACCGGAAAGACTTGTTCGCCGACCTCCGGTATTGCAGTGGACTTTGCCAATGCAGCCACGTTTACACTGGGCGGCGACGATGATTTGGCAAGCCGCACCTACACCGTCACTGTGTTGAATAAGAGCGGTCAGCCGATCTCCGCAAAGAGCAGCGGAGGCGACGATGATACGCCCACCACCAGCACAGCGAAAATCACAGGCTTCTCCGTCCTGGGCGTGGAGGGTGAGATCGACCAGAGCGCCGGAACTATCACTGTCACACTGCCGGTGGGGACGAATGTCACGGCGGTCGCGCCGGTCGTTACCGTTCCTGCGGGAGCCGTGGTCAGTCCGGTATCCGGCGAGATCGTAAATCTTACAAGGCCTTTGACCTATACCGTAACGCTGGGTACGGAGAGCAGAAACTATACCGTCACCGTTATCTTTGAGCGCAGCATTTCCCAGCAGCTCTGGGATAAGGTGGCAGAGAACAGCGACGTAGCCGATCATCAGACCAGCTACGGACACAGATTTAATTAAGTAGAAAGGAGAAAGCCATGAAAGCAACAAAATGGCAAAGGGCAGTATCACTGCTCCTTTGCCTGCTCATGGCGATGAGCTTCCTTACAGTTACCGCACCTAAAGCGTATGCAGCGGATGATGCCACAGCGACGGTACAAGTGGACTGGCCGCAGTTGAAGAGTCTTAAAATTAAAGATGGGTATTTTTATGACGGGACTACCGCGGCTGCATCGACTTTTGCATGCAAGGTGAAGGACATAGAAATCACCAACTACGAAAGTATTCATACGAACGAAGAGGGACTGGCAGGCACAAAGGTAATAGGTGAAGTGTGCATCACTGTCATGGACCCCGTAAAAGTTGAAAACGGAACGCTGACAAAAACCTCGGCGGATTATCCAGATGAATTGCGTGTAGCCAAGAAAGGCTATAGTGGTGAAACGACTGTTACCGGAGCCTCGCTGTATGTAAAGAACATACTGTATGCAAAACGAGTTACAGGAGAGACTTATTACGGAGATGGCGTAGGAATTCTTCCCACAATACGCATTGACAATGAGACTCAGAAGTATTATTACCACCTTAAAATAGTTCCTGTTACGGAAACGGCAGAGAACACTCCGCCCACTATTAAGGAGGGTGTGGAGAATCCCGTGACCATTGATGTCACCGTCAACACGGCGTGGCAGCTGGATTTGACTAGCATCTTTGAGGATGCGGACAAGGATACGCTGACCTACTATGTGAAGATAGGGGATGCCGAGGCGGTTGCAACAGGGGCCAATTACAGCTACAGGCCGGAAGCTGCCGGAATGACCACGCTGGTGTTCACCGCCTACGATGGCAAGGCCTACAGCCAGGAGTATAAGGTGACGCTGAATGCTACGGCAGGCGAGACGCAAAGCTACGAAATTACCACCACGGCAGAGGGAACATATAGTCTATACGAAAGCTCCAAATCTGCCCCCATGGGAAGCGTAGAGGTCGAAGTAAATGGCACACCTAGCAACAAGGCGAAAACGGGAGATACCGTTGTGGTCAAAGCTGTTTCTCAGAAGTTCGGGGTCGGTGACAATAATTTCTATGATGCCAAACTCGACAAATGGGAAGTGACAGGCATTCCCGGTCTATCGGACTCCAAATTGAAAGAAGCGAGACTGGAGTTCACCATGCCGAATAATGACGTTTCTCTCAAGGCTGTATTTGTAAAAGCCGGCTCTGCTGTCACATTAACTGCAAATTTTCCTGTTGCAAGTGATTTGTTATTAACCGTTTCAGGCATTACAATCGCTGCTACATATGACGTCAATTCTGGTAAGCAGCACAAATTTGACTCTGTTGCGGATACAGTGGCTATCGGCACAGAAGTCTCCGCAACCATTGCGCCAGTCAGTAATCCTAAAACGGGTAACAAGTTAGTCGGATGGGAAATCACAAACACAACGAAAGAAGAGACCGTAAGTGTTGAATATAAGGATTACCCCACTCAGATCGGCACTATCCAACGGCCTTACTTCACTGTTGACGGAACTTCAAATTATACCATTAAGGCCATCTTTGCAGCGAAGGATTATGGTGATGTGAATGTCACGGTAAATGATGAGAGCATGGGTACTGCCACTGCTCAGATCGGTGCAGGAGAGGCGGCTACAAGTATTAACGACGTAGTTGAAGGAACGGAAGTCAAGCTGCAGGCGCAGCCCAATCTCGGATATGTCTTCCAGGGTTGGAGTGCGACTTATGGTTCCGATAACACTCAGGTTGTTATTGCGAATAGCACTGCAGCTCAGACAACCTTCGTTATGCCGGCAACCAATCGTCAGCCCGTCAAGGTGGTTGCTACCTTTACGGAAGATCCCAACTATCTGAGTGAAGAATGTGATTTGGAGGAGGTTGCCCTGCTTGATGCCAATGGCAGTCCGGTCGGCACCTGCAATCAGGTTGGTAAGGTATTTACTATCACGCTGCCTGCTGATATGGATACAACCAATCTGGCCAATATGGTTCTTAAGCTGACGTATTCCAAGAATGCCAAGGTCTTTAGAGATGGAGATACAGCGGCGTGGAATGCGAACGGACAAGCCTGCAATATGACGCTGGGCACAGTAATAAAGTTCGTCGTGCGTTCGCAGAAGGATCTTACGGAAGACAACGAAGGCCCTA
>CEAA01012824.1_pt1 | contig 78891 bp, 74 predicted proteins | sample 557551 | NCBI WGS metagenome assembly CEAA01 (sample SAMEA3182115, study PRJEB8094) | gut metagenome | biome: human; feature: gut; material: Stool; isolation source: human stools | place: Canada | collected 2013-06-11
ATATAAAAGGGCGTCCCGCCGCGGCGGGACGCCCTTTTTTCCGTTGTTCACAAATAATTAAAACCCCGGCTATTGACAACGGTTCCCGCCGGTGGTACACTCCGTTTAGCACTCAAAGATAACGAGTGCTAAACGGAGAATGGACCTATGGAACTGACCCAACGAAAAAAGCAAATACTGAAGATCGTGGTGGACAGCTACATCAACACCGCCGAGCCGGTGGGCTCCAAGGCCATCGTGGCGCTGATGCCGGAAAAGGTCAGCTCCGCCACCGTGCGGAACGAGCTGGCCGACCTGACGGACATGGGCTACCTGGAGCAGCCCCATACCTCGGCGGGGCGCATTCCATCGGCCAGAGGCTACCGGCTGTACGTCAACGAGCTGATGGACCGCAAGACCCTGTCGGCAGAGGAGGAGGCCAGCATCAATACGGCGCTGGCAAAGCCCCTGCAGCAGGTGGAGCAGGTCATCGACCAGGCGGGACAGATGGTGTCCAGCTTTGTGGGCTATCCCACCTACGCTGTAGCGGACCACCGCACGGCGGCCACGGTACAGCGGTTTGAGCTGATCGGCGTGGACGCCTCCGGCTTTATCGCCGTGGTGATGCTGTCGGACAGTCGGGTGAAGAGCCAGCTGATGCGGACGTCGCTGCCCGTTGAGGCGGAGGCGCTGCCGCAGCTGAGTCACCTGCTGAACACCCACTTTACCGGGGTGTCCGCGGAGCAGATGAACGCCACGCTGATGAACCTCAGCGAACAGGTGTCCGGCCAATGGTTCCTGATTTTGAACCAGGTGACGGAGTACGCCGGGTCGCTGCTGGAGGAGTCCAACCACCAGCAGGTGTACACCAGCGGCGCCAGCCAGCTGCTGAAGTTCCCGGAATTTCGGGATATCGACAAGGCCCACGACCTGATGAGCTTTATGGTGGACAACAAGCAGGAGCTGCCTGTGCCTGCCGGGGACGCGCCCATGCAGATACTCATCGGGCCGGAAAACGTCAACGACGCGCTGAAGGAGAGCAGCGTGGTGATCGCCAGCTATGATATCGGCGATAATATGCGCGGCTTAGTGGGCGTTGTGGGTCCCACGCGTATGGATTACGCCGCGGTCGCGGCGCGGCTGAGCTACTTTGCGGAGAGCCTGAGCCGTATGTTTGGTAAAAAACAGCTACCGGAGGATACAACGGAATGAGCGAAAAGGATAATAAAAAGAACAAGAAGGCGACAGAGGCCGCCGAGAGCGCCGCGAAGGAAGCCGCGCCGGAAGCGGCGGAGAGCGCAGCGGAAGCGGCCGAGACGACCGAGGATACCTACACCGTCACCAAGGCACAGATGGAGCAGATGGAGGCGCTGGCGAAAACGCTGGCGGACGCCAATGACAAATACCTGCGGCTGGCGGCGGAGTACGACAACTACCGGAAGCGGACTGCGCGCGAGAAGGAGCACCTGTACAATGACGCGAAGATCGACACCATCAAGCCGTTTCTGGCGGTGCTGGACAACCTGGAACGGGGCGTGAGCCAATTTGAGGAGGGCGACGCACACCGGCAGGGACTGGAGCTGATCTGCAAGCAGTTCGAGGAGGTCTTGACCAAGCTGAACGTTGCGGAGATACCCGCCCTGGGTGAGAAGTTCGATCCGGAAAAGCACAACGCGGTGATGCACACCGAGGACGAGACCGCGGCGGAGAACACCGTGGTAGAGGTATTCCAAAAGGGCTACACACTGGGCGACAAAATACTCCGCTTCGCCATGGTGAAGGTAGCCAACTGAGTGGGAGGTAACGAACATGGAAGGCAAGAAACTGTACAAGAGCAGCACAGACAAGAAGATAGCCGGTGTATGCGGCGGCATCGCGGAGTATTTCAACATCGACTCCACGCTGGTGCGTTTGGCGTGGGTGGTGTTCTGCCTGCTGGGCGGAAGCGGTGTGCTGGCCTATATCATTGCCGCGCTCATCATGCCGGACCGGCCCTATTAAGCGGCCAGATCAAATACAGTAAGCAATAAATATTTATCTATATACAGGAGGCAATCATTATGTCTAAAGTTATCGGTATCGACCTTGGTACGACCAATTCCTGCGTAGCTGTGATGGAAGGCGGCGAGGCAGTCGTTATCCCCAACGCGGAGGGCAACCGCACCACCCCGTCCGTGGTGGCGTTCAGCAAGACCGGTGAGCGTATGGTGGGCCAGGTGGCAAAGCGCCAGGCCATCACTAACCCGGAGCGCACCATCTCCTCCATCAAGCGTGAGATGGGCACCGATCACCGCGTGACCATCGACGGCAAGAGCTACACCCCCCAGGAGATCAGCGCCATGATCCTGCAGAAGCTGAAATCCGACGCTGAGGCGTATCTGGGCCAGACCGTCAGCGAGGCGGTCATTACCGTGCCCGCCTACTTCACCGACAGCCAGCGTCAGGCCACCAAGGACGCCGGCAAGATCGCCGGCCTGGACGTGAAGCGTATCATCAACGAGCCCACCGCCGCCGCATTGGCCTACGGTGTGGATAAAGAGCAGGCACAGAAGATCATGGTCTACGATCTGGGCGGCGGCACCTTTGATGTGTCCATCCTGGAGATCGATGACGGCGTGATCGAGGTGCTGGCTACCGCCGGCAACAACCGCCTGGGCGGCGACGACTTCGACCAGTGCATTATGAAGTATCTGGTGTCCGAGTTCAAGAAGTCCGACGGCATCGACCTCAGCGGCGACAAGGTCGCCATGCAGCGCCTGAAGGAGGCCGCCGAGAAGGCCAAGATCGAGCTGTCCGGCGTGACCACCAGCAACATCAATCTGCCCTATATCACCGCCGACGCCACCGGCCCGAAGCATCTGGACGTCACCCTGACCCGGGCGAAGTTCAATGAGCTGACCGGCCACCTGGTGGAGGCCACCATGGGCCCCGTGCGTCAGGCTATGTCCGACGCCGGTCTGAAGCCCAGCGACCTGGCCAAGGTGCTGATGGTGGGCGGCTCCAGCCGTATCCCCGCCGTGGTGGAGGCCGTGAAGAGTTTTACCGGCAGCGAACCGTTCAAGGGCATCAACCCCGATGAGTGCGTGGCCATGGGCGCCGCCCTGCAGGCAGGCGTGCTGACCGGCGACGTGAAGGGCCTGCTGCTGCTGGACGTGACACCCCTGTCCCTGGGTATCGAGACCATGGGCGGCGTGTGCACCCGTCTGATCGAGCGCAACACCACCATCCCTGTGAAGAAGAGCCAGATCTTCTCCACCGCCGCCGACAACCAGACCTCCGTGGAGGTCAACGTGCTGCAGGGCGAGCGTGAGATGGCCGCTGCCAACAAGAGCCTGGGCCGCTTCCACCTGGACGGCATTGCCCCGGCCCGCCGCGGCGTGCCCCAGATCGAGGTCACGTTCGACATCGATGCCAACGGAATCGTGAACGTCAGCGCCAAGGACCTGGGAACCGGCAACGCCCAGCACATCACCATCACCTCCTCCTCCAACATGAGCAAGGAGGATATTGAGAAGGCCGTCAAGGAGGCCGAGCAGTATGCCGCCGAGGACGCCAAGATCAAGGAGAAGGTGGAGGTCCGCAACCAGGCCGACCAGATGGTCTATCAGGCGGAAAAGACCCTGAACGAGGTGGGCGACAAGGTACCCGAGAGCGAGAAGGAGCCCATCCGCGCCGGCGTGGAGAAGCTGAAGGAGACGCTGAAGGGCGAGGACACCGACGCCATCAAGGCGGCCACCGAGGAGCTGACCCAGCTGTTCTACAAGATGAGCGAGAAGCTGTACCAGCAGCAGGCGCCTCAGGGTGACCCCAACATGGGCGGTCAGCAGCCCGGCGGCGACCCCAACGGCGGTCAGCAGTACTACGACGCCGACTATAAGGTAGTCGACGATGATGACCAGAACAACAAGTAAGGCAAATATATCCCGCAATAAGGGGCAGGAAGTACCTGTCCCTTGTTGTGGCGTTTAGGAAAAGCGCGCCTTTTGCGCCCTGCCATCGTCAGACCTCCTCGACGTACACGCGGTACGCCGTCGTCGGTCTGCCATCGGCAGGACGCAAAATCCATCGCTTTGCCGATGGAGTCGGCTCCGCAGGCAACAAGACTGGCAATAGGAGATTTATCCCATGGCACAGGAAAAACGAGATTATTATGAGGTCCTCGGCGTCAGCAAGGGCGCATCGGAGGACGAGATCAAAAAAGCATATAAAAAGCTGGCCCGAAAGTACCACCCGGACATGAACCCCGGTGACAAGGAGGCCGAGGAGAAGTTCAAGGAGGTCAACGAGGCCAACGAGGTGCTGTCCGACCCGGAGAAAAAGGCCCGGTACGACCAGTTCGGCTTCGCGGGCGTGGATCCCAGCTACGGCGCGGGCGCAGGCGGCGGCGCGTATGGCGGTGCGGGCGGCTTCGACTTCGGCGATCTGGGCGATATCTTCGGCAGCTTTTTCGGCGGCGGCTTTGGCGGCGGCCAGCGCCGCAACCCCAACGCGCCCCAGCGGGGCGAGAGCATCCGCGCCAGCGTGTCCGTGACGTTCAAGGAGGCGGCCTTCGGCTGCGAGAAGGACGTGACCGTGGAGCGCAGCGAGCAGTGCGCTACCTGCAAGGGCAGCGGCTGCCAGCCGGGGACCACGCCGGAGATCTGCCCCGACTGCCGCGGCAGCGGCCAGGTGCAGGTGCAGCAGCGGACGCCTATGGGCGTGTTTGCCACCAGCCGTCCCTGCCAGAAGTGTCACGGCACCGGCCGCATTATCCATCAGCCCTGTACCGACTGCGGCGGACAGGGTCGGGTGCGGAAACGCAAGACCATCAAGGTCAACATCCCCGCCGGCATCGACCACGGCCAGACCATCTCTCTGCGGGGCCAGGGCAACGCCGGCAAAAACGGCGGCAGCGCCGGCGACCTGCTGATCACCGTGATGGTGCAGCCGGACGAGACATTCCGCCGGGAGGGCGTGGACGTGTTCTGCGACGCGCCCATCACCTTCGCCCAGGCGGTGCTGGGCGCCACGCTGGAGATCCCCACCATTGACGGCAAGGTGAAATACGACCTGCCGGAGGGCACCCAGACGGGCACGGTGTTCCGGCTGCGGGGCAAGGGTATCCCGGTGCTGAACGGCAGAGGCCGCGGCGACCAGTATGTCACCGTGAACGTAGAGACGCCGCGAAATCTGACGAAGGAGCAGAAGGAGGCCCTGCGGAGCTTCAGCGATATGCTGGGCGAGAGCAACTACGAAAAGCGCAAGAGCTTCTTTAAGAAGAAATGAGCAGGTGAAGGATGTATCTGGCGGACTATCATACCCACTCGGCCACGTCGCCGGACGGGCAGCTGACGGTCAGTGAGCTGGCGGAAGCGGCGGTGCGGGCTGGGCTGGATGAGATCTGCGTGACGGACCACGTGGACACGGTGCTGTGGGGCGACCACCGGCCCCGGGAGCATTTCGACTGGTCGCGGCTGCTGCGGGAGCTGCCGGAGGTGCGGGAGACATACACCGGGCGGCTGGTCATTCGGCTGGGGGCGGAGCTGGGCGAGGCGCCCATGGGCTTTGACCGGGCGGAGAAACTGCTGGGCGAGGCGCCAAAGCTGGACTTTGTTATAGGCTCCGTGCATATGGCAGGCGAAAAATTCAAACATTTTGACCTGTATTACATTGAAAAAAACAGCGAAACGTATTAAAATAGAGTCATAGACAGCTACTTGGAGGACGTACTGCGTCTGGCGCGGTGGGGGAGGTTCAGTGTGCTGGGCCACCTGACGCTGCCGCTGCGGTACATGAATGAAAATCTGGGCGAGCAGATGACCTTCGACGGGCATTACGACCAGTGCCGGGAGATTTTCCGGGCACTGATCGAAAGCGGGTGCGGCATCGAGTGCAACACCAACCGGGGCAACGTGCCCCTGCCGGACGCGCCGCTGTTGAAGCTGTACCGGGAGACGGGCGGCGAGATCATCACCATCGGCTCGGACGCGCACTCCGCCGAATATGTAGGCTGCCGCGTCCGGGAAACGCAGGCGCTGCTGCGGACGTGCGGGTTCCGGTATTTCTGCACGTTTGAGGGCGGAAAGCCCACGTTCCGGAAGCTGTAAAAACACAAAGGAGACGACCACTATGAAAATTGCCATCGCCTGTGACCACGGCGGCTACCTGCTGAAGCAGGACATCCTCATCTGGCTGGAGGAGAACGACATCGACTACGAGGATTTCGGGTGCTACTCCACCGAGAGCGTGGACTATCCCGTATTCGCTGAAAGGGCTGCCCGGGCGGTGGCTGCCGGGGAATGCGACAAGGGCATCGTGATCTGCACCACGGGTATCGGCGTTTCCATCGCCGCAAACAAGGTGAAGGGCATACGCTGCGCGCTGTGCACCGACTCTCTCCAGGCGGAGATGACGCGGCGGCACAACGACGCCAACATGATGGCGCTGGGTGCCGGCATCACCGGCGGCAATCTGGCCAAGCGGATGGTGGAGATCTTCCTGCACACGGAGTTTGAAGGTGGACGTCACGCCCGGCGTGTGGCGCTGCTGGACGCGATACAGTAAACAGGAAAACGTATTTGTGAGGTAAACGCCTATGGCAACAAAGGGATACAACAGCTACCGTGGCCGAATGTCCGGCGGAAAGATCGTGCTGATCGTGGTGCTGGCGCTGGTGCTGGTGGGCGCGGTGGCCTATCTGGCATTGCAGAACTATGTGGTGTACGATGAGGCGGGCAACGCCACCATCGACCTTCCTTTTTTCCACAGGAAGGACGACCGTGGTGAAAAAACGGATGACAGCACCGTCGACGGCACCGGAGACCGGGATGACATCGTGGACACGGTGATGCCGGAGCATCCCCATGTGAAGGTGGCGGCGCTGCACGGCACGCGGCTGCCGGACGACTGCCTGTGGTGGGGCGCGGACTACATCATGAACACGCTGGCGCCGGAGGACCTGGTGCTGGCGCTAAAGCGTACCACCGGCGGCATCACCTACGCCACTGGCGTGGAGACGCCGCAGGGCGTGGTGGTGGAGACGGGACGGCCCATCGAATGTCTGCGTACACTACTGAGCAGCGGACGGTACACCGTGGGGCACATCGTGTGCTTCCGGGACAGCGCCTACGCCCGGAGCGTGCCGGAAACGGCGCTGGTCCGGGAGGACGGGCAGCTGTGGTACGACGCGGAGGGGCAGGCCTGGCTGGACCCAACCGACCCGCAGGTGCTGCAATACATCACCGCGCTGGTGAAGGAGTGCGGCGAGCTGGGCTTTAAGGAGGTCCTGCTGGATCAGTTCTGCTACCCGGCGGATACGACGGGCGTTGCCAACACGGCGGCGGACCCGGCGCAGGTGCTGGCCGACTTTGCCGAAAATCTGCGGTCGGCACTGCCGGAGGGCACAGCCCTGTCAGTGGTAGTGCGAAGCACGGACAGTCTGTCCGTGGAGCAGATGGCGGAGCTGTTCGACCGGCTGTATGTGCCGGCGAAGGGCGACCTTGCCGCCGTAAAGGCCGCACTGCCGGAGGGCTATGACCCGGAGACGCGGGTGGTGGCCATGACGGCGGAGGCACCGCAAAGCGGAAGCTATGTGATCGTAAGCTGAACAAAAAAAGAAGCACCCGGGCGGGTGCTTCTTTTTTTGCCTGATTTATTCCTGAGGCGGTGTGCTGTCGGCCGGGGCGCTGTCCTTGGGGGCGGAGCAGTGGGGGCAGACGCCATTTTCCAGCTTGGCACCGCACTGGCCGCAGAAGTTGGCGGGCTGGCTCTGTGCCGCCTGTGCCGCAGCTTGTGCCGCCTGTGCCGCTTCACGGCGCTGGCGGAGGGCCTCCTTCATCTCCTGCATATTCGGGGCGGCGAACACATCGCCGCTGCCCTTGCCGGTCTGATCGGCCAGCTTGTGGTTGATGGAGATGACGTTCTTCAGCAGCAGGATGGCCATCATCATCAATTCATAGCTGAGGCGGATCGCAATGGGCCCCAGGATGATGATCAGCAGACCATAGCCGCCCATCCAGATGCGGTCGCCGGTCCAGTAGTTGTACTCGGTGCGGAAGAGCATGAGCACGCCGAAGATGATAACGGCGGCGGTGGTGAAGATGTACAGGGCCTGAAGGATCTTTTCCACCATCAGGTACTTGAAGTTGCAGGTATCGTGGAGGAACTTGCCAAAGGCGCCCAGCTTTTCCCGCTTCTTCTCCGGGACCACATAGATGAAGGCCAGGACAGTGGCGACGAGGGCCAGGACACCGGCGATAATGAGCATGGTGGTAGGCATCATGATTTCTCTCTCCTTTTTATATGTGATATCCTCAATATATCGGGAAACCGGGCTATTGTCAAGGCAAAAACGTCCCGCGGCGAGAGCCGCGGGATGTTTCGGTTTCTCTGTTGATCAGTTGTTGTCCTCGGGACGGGGCCGGCGGTACTCCTGGGCCTTTTCCTCGCCCTTCAGGACGCGCAGGGCACCCTGGGCCAGGGCCAGCAGCTCGTCTTCACCGGGATAGACGGTGATGGGAGCGATCCAGCCGACCATCTCGGAGATGGCGTCCACGGTCTCCTTGCCGTAGGCGATGCCGCCGGTGAGGATGATCTGGTCCACCTTGCCGTGCATGACGGCGGCCATGGCGCCGATCTCCTTGCCGATCTGGTAGTGGAAGGCATCCACCACGCCGGCGATCTTCTTATCGTGCTCGGCCTGCGCCAGCAGATAGCGCATATCGTTGGAGCCGGTGTAGGCCACCAGACCGCCGCGGCCGGAGAGCATGCGGTGCATCTCGCTTTCGGTGTACTTGCCGGAGAAGCACTGCTTCACCAGCTGACCGGTGGGCAGGCTGCCGGAGCGCTCGGGAGAGAAGGGACCCTCGCCGTCCAGCGCGTTCTGGGTGTCCACCACGCTGCCCTTCATGTGAGCGCCGATGGAAACGCCGCCGCCCATGTGGCAGACGATGAGGTTCAGATCCTCATACTTCTTGCCCTGCTCCTTGGCGAAGCGCTTGGCCACGGCCTTCTGGTTCAGAGCGTGGAAAATGCTGACGCGCTGGAACAGGGGGTGGCCGGCATAGCGGGCCACGTCTGTCATTTCATCGATGACCACAGGGTCGACGATGTAGGAGGGGATGCCCAGCTCGTCGCCGATCTCGCGGGCGATCAGGCCGCCCAGATTGGAGGCGTGCTGTCCCTGCACGCCGATGGTGCAGTCCTTGACCATGTTGTCATTGACAGCGTATGTACCGCCGCGAATGGGGCGCAGCAGACCGCCGCGGCCGGAGACGGCGGAGAGGGTGCGGGCGTCGAAGCCCTGCTCGCGCAGCGCCTTCATTACCAGGTCGCGGCGCCAGTCCTTCTGGGCGGGGATAGTGTTGAACTGGGCGATCTCCTCCGCACTGTGGCGCAGGGTCTTGTCGAAGAGAAGCTGCTCGTCCTCATAGACACCGATCTTGGTGGAGGTGGAGCCGGGATTGACTACAAGAATTCTGTAAGACACGTTTGTTTTCCTCCTATGCTCTTTTGTTCCGCGGCACAGCGGGTAAAATCAACATTCCTTATTATACAGAATATGATGCCGTCTGTAAATGGGTTTTTACGCAAAAATACGGTATTTTACATACGGGTCTGATTGACAAAGCGCATAGTGTGGGCTAAAATGATATATGTGAGTTTATACCGTTCTTCCATTCGGAACGGGGAAAAGGAGAACTATCCTATGGAGAAGAAGACGTTTTATATCACCACGCCCATCTACTACCCCTCGGACAAGCTGCACATCGGCCACAGCTACTGCACCGTGGCTACCGACGCTATCGCGCGGTACAAGCGTTTGCAGGGCTATGACGTCATGTTCCTGACCGGCACCGACGAGCACGGCCAGAAGATCGAGACGAAGGCCAAGGAGGCCGGCATGACGCCCCAGGCGTTCGTGGATCACATCGTGGAGGGCGAGAAGGGCATTCTGGACCTGTGGAAGCTGATGAACATCAGCAACGACCGGTTTATCCGCACCACCGACGACTATCACTGCGCCGCCGTGCAAAAGATCTTCAAGACTATGTACGAAAAGGGTGACATCTATAAGGGCACCTACAAGGGTAAGTACTGCACCCCCTGCGAGAGCTTCTGGACCGAGAGCCAGCTGGTGGACGGCAAGTGCCCCGACTGCGGCCGCGAGGTCAAGGACGCGGAGGAGGAGGCCTATTTCTTCCGGCTGAGCAAGTACGCCGACCGGATACAGCATCTGCTGGAGGATACGGACTTCCTGCAGCCCCGCACCCGCGTCAACGAGATGGTCAACAACTTCATCAAGCCCGGCCTGGAGGACCTGTGCGTCAGCCGCACCAGCTTCAGCTGGGGTATTCCCGTGGACTTTGATCCCGGCCACGTGGTGTATGTGTGGGTGGACGCGCTGTTCAACTACTGCACCGCCCTGGGCTTTGACAACGATAAATATGACGACTACGACAAGTACTGGCCCGCCGATTACCACATCGTGGGCAAGGAGATCGTGCGCTTCCACAGCATCATCTGGCCCGCCATGCTGATGAGCATGGGTATGCCTCTGCCCAAGCATGTGTACGGTCACGGATGGCTGGTCATCGACGGCGGCAAAATGTCCAAGTCCAAGGGCAACGTCGTCGATCCCTACGCCCTGTCCGAGATGTTCGGCGTGGACGCCCTGCGGTTCTTCCTGCTGCGGACGTTTCCCTTCGGCAGCGACGGCAACTTCAGCAACGAGCTGCTGATCGGCACGATCAACACTGACCTGGCCAACAAGCTGGGCAACCTGGTCAGCCGCACCACCGGCATGGCGGAAAAGTACTTCGGCGGCAAGCTGCCCGTACAGCGGGAGGACGCTCCGGAGGACTGCGAGCTGAAGAAGATGGCCTGCGCGCTGCGTGACCGCTATCAGGCGGAGATGGACAAGCTGCAGCTGCAGAACGGACTGGACGAGGTGTTCAAGGTCATCGACCGGGCCAACAAGTATATCGACGAGACGGCCCCCTGGGCGCTGGGCAAGGACGAGAACAAGCGCGAGCGCCTGGCCGCCGTGCTGTACAACCTGCTGGAGACCATCCGTATCTGCACGACCCTGCTGCTGCCGGTCATGCCCGACACCTGCGATAAGATATTCGCCAAGCTGGGTGCGGACGAGGCCTGCCGCAGCTGGGACAACGCCAACGTGTGGGGCGTGCTGCCCAACCAGGCGGTCATCAGCAAGGGTGAAAATCTGTTCCCCCGCATCGATGTGGATGAAGCCCTGGCCAAGCTGAACGAGCTGCAGGAGCAGCAGAAGAAGGCCGCCCTGCCGGCCGTGGAGCTGGAGCCCTATGTGGAGGACGAGGTAGACTTCGATACGTTTCTGAAGTCCGATTTCCGCGCCGTGAAGATCAAGAACTGCGAGGCGGTGAAGAAGAGCGACAAGCTGCTGAAGTTCACCCTGGACGACGGCAGCGGCACGGACCGCATCATCCTGTCCGGCATCCACCAGTACTACGAGCCGGAGCAGCTCATCGGCAAGACGGCCATCGCCATCCTGAACCTGCCGCCGCGGAAGATGATGGGAATTCCCTCCTGCGGCATGCTGATCTCCGCCGTGCACAAGGAGAAGGGTGAGGAGAAGCTGCACCTGATGCTGATCGACGACAGCGTCCCCGCCGGCGCCAAGCTGTGCTGACAAAAAGTGACCGAAGGAGCACCCCGCCAGGGGTGCTCCTTTTACTATATAATATACTTCGTAAGAATTTTGAAAGGAAGCGTCATATCCTGCTTCAAAAGGGTAGTTAATGTGTGAAGAAGGCGAAAGGAGGTACGTCGCCCCATGGAGGACCAACAGATCATACGCCTGTTTTTTGAGCGCTCGGAGCAGGCGATCACCGAGCTGTCACGGAAGTACGGCGCGCTGTGCTTCCAAATCGCCGACAACATTCTGGATGACCCGCAGGATGCGGAGGAATGCGTCAACGACGCCTGGCTCGGCGCGTGGAACAGCATTCCCCCGCAGCGCCCCGATCCGCTGAGAGCCTACGTCTGCCGCATTGTCCGCAACCTTTCTTTGAAAAAGCTGCGGGCCAATTCCGCGCTGAAGCGGAGCAGCCGGTTTGAGGTCTCGCTATCCGAACTGGAGGACTGTATTTCCGCCCATTCCCTCGACGAGCAGCTTGCCGCAGGTGAGCTGTCCGCGCAGATCAATGCGTTTCTCGCTGCCCTGCGCCGGGATGACCGGGTCATGTTCGTCAGGCGGTACTGGTTCGCGCAGCCGTTGTCCGAAATTGCGGATGCCTTCGGTACCACTGAAAACAACGTATCTGTCCGGCTGGGCAGAATTCGCAGGAAATTACATACGTACCTGGAACGTAAGGAGGTAACCCTATGATGGAGCACAACACTGAAAAGCTGCTCTCCGCCATCGGAGACGTGGATACGGCGTATCTGGAGGAGGCCCTTGATTTTGATGCCGCGAACGCGGGCCGGAAACGGGCAGCCCGCTTCCCTAAATTATCCGCCGCGTGTGTGGCGGTGCTGGTCATACTGGGCGTATCCGTGACCGCCTTTGCCGTCAGCAGACTGCCGCTGTCATGGCGCGACATCTTTTCTCCTGAACAGACCGTCATCGGCGACGGGGACGAGACGCCGGTGGTCTCCCAACAGCAACCCACGGCAGCTGCGGAGGAGCTGCGCATCCGTGTGGAAAAGGTGATCTCGGACGAGCGCACCCTGTATCTTCTCTATTCTGTGAAGGCCAACGAGGGTGCAGTGTTGGGGCAGAGCGGCCAATTCGCCGACTTTGAGCTGTACTTCCCCGGTCAGATGATGTCCGGCGCGTATGTGTCGTCCTTCCTCCCGCGGAAGGAGGGCGTGCCGGAGAACGAGCTGGAAGGCGTCGTATACGCCAACTGGCAACCGGGTGACAGCACCAACGGCCTTGTGATGAACCTCTCCAACTGGCAGGAGAAACGGTGGTTCGACGACGAGAAGATCGACTTCAACGTGGCGGAGATGGTGGAAAACGCCGGAGAGAACGCAAAGCTGCCCCAGTGCCAGCAGCGATTCCGCAACGGAACGGTGCGGTATTACTGGCAGCCGGGGGACGCGGACGTGCAGCTGCCCTGCGGCGCGTCCATCTGCAACGCCGGATGGGAGGACGGCACTCTCCATCTGGTGATGAAAGAACCGCTGGGCTCGGATGAATGGTCCGCGTCCTGGGAGAAGAACTGGTATTTCCTGGACACGCGGACGGACACGGTCATCTACCCGGAGTCCCACTGTCATTTCGGACAGCCCGACGAGTTTGACCCGGATGCCACGGATGCCGACTGGCGGTACTTTTGGCGGGATGTGGCCGTTGACAAGGAAGCGCTCCCCTATTTGGAACTGCACTGGGGCGGAAAGGAGATCACCACCACCGTGCTTCCGGGGCACTGGAAGGTCACGCTGGACGAAACACCCGTCACTGTGCAGAGCGAGGTGCTGGCAGAGAGCGTTTCCCTCTCCTATGGCGGGGAGGTGCTCACGGCGGAGCGGATCGAATGCTCCAAGCTGTCCATGGCGGTGTACTTCGCCGATTATGTGGACTCCACCACCGGCATTCTCAGCGCGTTCAGGGTATTTGACGCGGATGGTGCGCCTATCCCGTGCGATTGGAGCTTTATCGCGGAGCAGACCGATGACAGTTGCATGGTCTGGGCGCGGTTCGATGAGCCCATGGAGCCGGGGCGCATCTGCAAGCTGACGTTCAACGGAGAGACTGTGTTTGCGCGCTGACGGTTCCGCGCAGTCCGTTTCGGAAACGACAAAAGAGGGGTGGTCACACCCCTCTTTTGTCGTCTGCTATCGTCCGGGACGGCGCGGAGGCCGCCGCATCGGCGGAATGCCGAATTCTCCCGCGCTGTCTTGCAAGGCGCCGCCCGGTTTGCTATAATGAAAAAAATATCATGGATGGCAAGGAGGGACAGGCTGTGGGCGACGGCTATTTTCTGCTGACAAATCTGCTTTCTGAGGACGAGAAACGGGTGATCACCAGCATCACGGCACATATCGAGCGCGGCGAGAAGCGCGTGGGTATCCAGCAGATCGCCAACGAGAACTTTCTCTCCACCACCACCATCGTCAAGATGTGCAAGCGGCTGGGCTTTGACGGATACAGCGAGCTGTACTACTACCTCAGCCGCCAGTTCAACTCCCACGGCCAGGACCGCAGCGCGGAGAATATCAAGAGCCTGATCGACAATTATTCCGACGAGCTGCTGGACCGGTTCTGCGGCCTGCTGGACCAGTCGCGCCGGGCCAAGCTGTTCACCACCGGCGAAGGCTTTTCCAACATTGTGGGCGCCTATATCGCCCAACGGCTGTCCATCTGCGGCTTTATGGTGTTCAACAACGTCCATTTCTATGACTATATGCTGTTCCGCGACGCGCACCACCTGTCCGACGCGGCGGAGGCCCCGCCGGTGATGTTCGCCGTCAGCCAGAGCGGCGAGACGGAGCCGGTGCTGAACGACGTGCGTCACGCCCGGCAGAACGGCCACAAGATCGTCACGTTCACCAAGCGGAGCGACTCTACCCTGGCGCAGATGTCGGACATCGTGTTTGTGGTGGACGGCTCGCGGCAGACGCTGGCCGGCAGCCTGCCCAACAGCTTTTTCGGCCATGTGATACTGGCGTTCGAGGAGCTGGTGGCGTTCTACTTCGGGCGGGAGAGGGACGCCTGAGATATTACTTTTTTTACCAAATCGGAAAATTTTTCTCTATAAAGGTGTGCTATACTGTGAGACGGTATGGTGCGCCTTTTGCTGTGTCATGCCGCTGTACACGTCCCGGAGAACTACTCCGGGCAAGGGAACAACACTTTATGGAGGAAAAAAGAATGAAAAAGTTTTTTGCTCTGCTGCTGGCGCTGGTCATGGCGCTCGGCCTGCTGGCCGGCTGCGGTGACAAGACCGATGGCGACAATGCCGGCGACACCGACGGCGCGAAGAAGATCGAGACCCTGAAGGTCGCGTTCGTGCCCTCCCGCGAGCCGGAGGAGATCATTACCGTTACCGAGCCCCTGAAGCAGATGCTGAAGGACGAGCTGGCCAAGCAGGGCTATGAGGTGGGCAACGTGGAGATCACTGTCGGCACCACCTATGAGGCCGTGGGCGAGGGCCTTGAGGCCGGCACCATCGACGTAGGCCTGATCCCCGGCGGCACCTATGTGCTGTATGACGACGGCGCCGAGGTCATTCTGACCGCTACCCGCGACGGCTTGAGCAAGGACTCCGACAACGCCAAGGACTGGAATGACGGCCAGCCCACCGAGGCTTCCGACAAGCAGGCCGTTTCCTACCGCGCTCTGTTCATCGCCGGCCCCTCTGACAAGGGCCAGGAGCTGGTGAAGAAGGTCAACGCCGGCGAAGAGCTGACCTGGGAGGACCTGGACAGCGCCAACTGGAGCGTCATGGGCACCTCTTCCCCCGCCGGCTACATCTATCCCGCCCTGTGGCTGCAGGATCACTACGGCAAGGGCATCTCTGACCTGAAGAGCGCCGTGCAGTCCGACTCCTACGCCAGCGCCTTTGCCCGTCTGGCCTCCGGCCAGGTGGACGTGCTGGTGACCTATGCCGACGCGCGCCGCGACTATGCCGAGCGCTGGAACACCGAGTTCAGCCGCGAGGGCTCCATCTGGGAGGAGACCGGCGTGATCGGCGTGACCGCCCCCATCTACAACGACACCATCTCCGTCAGCAAGAACTCCGAGATCATGGACGCTGACCTGATCGCCGCGCTGCAGCAGGCGTTCATCAACATCGGCAACACCGATGCCGGTAAGGAAGTCATCGCTATCTACAGCCACAACGGCTATCAGGTGGCACAGGCTTCCGATTACGACAACGAGCGCGCCGCGCAGAAGCTCATCCAGGAGCTGTCTGCCGCCAACTAAAGCACTTTCCCAAGCGCGGGGAGGACTGCACAGCCATGACCTTCCGCTGTGCAGCCCTCCCCGTGTGCTATTTCAGGAAAAGAGGAGACCATATGATCATTTTCGACCATGTATCCAAGGTGTATCCCAACGGCACGGTGGGTCTGGACGACGTGGACCTGACCATTCAGGACGGCGAGTTTGTGGCCATCATCGGCCGTTCCGGCGCGGGCAAGTCCACGCTGCTGCGCTCCGTGAACCGGATGCACCAGATCACCTCCGGCACGCTGACGGTGAACGGCACCGATGTCAGCACCCTGTCGGGCAAGAGCCTGCGCCGGTTCCGCCGGGGCATCGGTATGGTGTTCCAGTCCTTCAATCTGGTGACCCGCACCACCGTCATCAAGAACGTGCTGTCCGCCTGCGTGCCGGATATGCCCTTCTGGCGGGTGCTGCTGGGCGCCTTCCGAAAGGCGGACAAGATCAAGGCGCTGGAATCGCTGGATAAGGTGGGTATTCTGGACAAGGCCTACATCCGCGCCGACCAGCTCTCCGGCGGTCAGCAGCAGCGGGTGGCGCTGGCCCGCACACTGACCCAGAACCCCCGGATCATTCTGGCAGACGAGCCGGTGGCTGCCCTTGACCCCGTTACCGCCAAGCAGGTGATGCAGGACTTCGTCCGCATCAATGAGGAGATGGGCATCTCCATCCTGCTGAACATCCACCATGTGGAGCTGGCGCTGGAGTATGCCGACCGCATTATCGGCATCCGCGCCGGCAAGATCGTCTATGACGGGCCCTCCGCCAATGTGGACCAGTCGGTGCTGGACGCCATCTACGGTGACGACAGCGAGACGGAGGCAGACGCATGAGCCTGTACGACCGCCTGTTCAAGCCCCGCCGCTATACGCTGCCCAACGGCGCGGTGGTGGAGGAAAAACGCAGCCGCGCGCCGCTGGTCATTCTGATCGTGCTGGCGTTGGGTGCGCTGTCTGTGCACATCACCGGCTTCGATTTCGGGGTGTTGGTGAAGAAGGGCAGCAAGTTTTTCGATATCCTCGCGGCCATGTTCCCGCCCAACACGGGGTATCTGAGCAAGATCTGGCAGCCCCTGTGGGACACCATCAAGATGTCCTTCCTGGGTTCGTTCATCGGCGCGGTGCTGGCGATCCCCTTTGCCGTAGCCGCCGCCAGCAACATCGTCACCAACCGCGTGGTGGTGTTCATCGTCCGGCTGTTTCTCAGCCTTGTGCGGACACTGCCCACGCTGGTGTGCGCCCTGATCGCCACCTACATCTTCGGCCTGGGCACCATGGCGGGCACCTGCGCCATCGCGGTGTTTACCTTCGCCTATGTGGGCAAGCAGCTCTTCGAGATCATCGAGACGGTGGATATGGGACCCTATGAGGCCATGGAGGCGCTGGGCGCCACCCGGCTGCAGGCCTTTACCACGGCGGTGTTTCCCCAGGTGCTGCCCACCTATCTGTCCGTATCCCTGTTCTGCCTGGAGGGCAACGTGCGCTACGCCTCCATCCTGGGCTACGTGGGCGCGGGCGGACTGGGCCTTATTATGAATGAAAAGATCGGCTGGCGTGAGTACGACAGCCTTGGCATGATCCTGATCGTTCTGTTTGTGGCCGTTATGGTCATCGAGGCGATCAGCCACGCCCTGCGTAAAAAACTGACGTAAGGAGGGCCGTATGGAACAGAGAATTCAAAAAGCCTACGCCTCCGCGCCGAAAACGTGGCTGTGGCAGCTGCTGGCGGCCTTCATCGTGGCCTGCCTGCTGGCGTGGTCCGGCACGGCCGTACAGACCAGCAACCCCACCAGCAATGGGCTGGAGGTAGCCGGGAATATCATCTCCGGCATCTTCCATCCCTCCGCCAAGCTGCTGTTCACACTGGGCACCAACGGTGTGCCTTATCTGCTGCTGGAGACGTTCTGCATCGCCTTTCTGGGCACCATCGTGGGCGCGGTGATCTCGCTGCCCCTGTCGTTTATCTCCGCCAGCAATCTGGTCCCCAAGCCGCTGGCGCTGGTGGGACGCATTCTGATCGCCGCCATCCGCACCGTTCCCGCCTTTGTCTACGGCCTGATGTTCATCCGCGTCACCGGCCCCGGTCCCTTCGCGGGCCTGCTGACCATGTCCCTATGCTCCATCGGCATGGTGTCCAAGATGTTTATCGAGAGCATCGAGGACCTGGACAAGCGCATCCTGGAGTCGTTGGACGCCGCGGGCTGCACCACGTTCCAGAAGATCCGCTACGGCATTCTGCCGCAGCTGACGGCGGACTTTACCTCCACCATCATCTACCGCTTCGACATGAACCTGCGCGACGCCACGGTGCTGGGCCTGGTGGGCGCGGGCGGTATCGGCGCGCCACTGATCTTCGCCATGAGCGCCTATCGCTGGAACGAGGTGGGCGCGATCCTGCTGGGCCTGATCGTGCTGGTGCTGATCATCGAGTGGATATCCTCCCGGATCCGTATCAAGCTGGCACGGGGGTGAGCCGATGGACACAAAACGCTTTACCATCTACTTCACCTCTGACCTCCATGGTTATATCTATCCCACCGACTACCGCAGCCGGCAGGAGAGGAATATCGGTCTGTTCAAGTGTGCCAGCCAGTTTCATAAGGACGGGAACACGCTGGTCATCGACGGCGGCGATATCCTGCAGGGCTCGCCGCTGGGTGCCTACTGCCATGACACATTGGGCGACGCCAGCCGGTTCGCCGAGATAATGAACCGCTGCGGCTACGACTATGTGACCCTGGGCAACCACGACTTCAACTACGGCATGGACTATCTGGACAGCTATCTCAACGCTCTGCACGCCCGCTGCGTCTGCGAGAATGTCCGCTGGGACGGCGCCCGCGTGCGCTTCCCTGCCCGTATCCACACGCTGGAGAACGGCCTGCGAATCGGCATCGTGGGCATCGTCACCGACTACGTGAACATCTGGGAGAAGCCGGAGCACCTGTCCGGCATCACTATCAGCGACCCTATCCCCGCCGCGCGTGCGGCGCTGGAATCCCTGCGGGGCCGGGTGGATGTGACGCTGTGCATTTATCACGGCGGCTTCGAGAGAGATCTGGCTACCGGCCGCGTGCTGTCCACCACCCACGAGAACGTGGCCTACCGCCTGTGCCAGGAGCTGGACTTTGACCTTCTGCTGACAGGGCACCAGCACATGACCGTCCACGGGCAGACGCTGTGCGGTACTTTCGTGGTGCAGCCCACCGACCGGGGACAGGAATTCCTGCACATCGAGGCGGCCATATCCGAAACGGGCAAGCGCTTCACCAGCGAGACGATCCCCGCATCCGGTGCATGCCGCCGGGAGTGGCTGGACGAGTTCGCCGGCATGGAGCGCGGCGCCCAGGACTGGCTGGATCAGGTGGTGGGCCATCTGCCGCAGCCTCTGATGCCGGACACGCCGCTGCACATGGCGGCCGGAGGCAGCGGCCTCCCCGATCTGTTCAACGCGGTGCAGCTTTGGGCCAGCGGCGCGCAGCTGTCCGCCTCCAGCCTAGCCAACGACGCGGCGGGGCTCCCGCGGGTGGTGCGGCGGCGCGATCTGCTGATCGCCTACCCCTACACCAACACGCTGTCGGTGCTGGAGATCACCGGCGCTGTTCTGCGGCAGGCGATGGAGCGCAGCGCGGCGTACTTTACCCGGAACGACGACGGCACCCTGCGGGTGTCGGACTGCTTCCTGGAGCCGAAGGTGGAGCATTACAACTACGACTACTACATGGGCGTGTCCTACACCTACGATATCTCCCGCCCGGTGGGGCAGCGGGTCGCTGCCATGACCGTGCAGGGAAAGCCCGTGGCGGACGACGATGTGTTTACCATCTGCCTGAACAGCTACCGCGCCAGCGGCACCGGCGGGTATGACTGCTATGTGGGCTGCCCCGTGGTGCGGGAGATCGGCACGGAGATGTCCGATCTGATCCTGGACTACTTCAAGCAGTACGGTGACGCCATGCCGGAGCGCCGCGGCGATTTCCGGGTCCTTCCGCCTGTGCGGAGCGACGGATAAGCGCCGCTGCGTCCGGGCCAACCGCTGCCATTTCACAACGCTTCCTGTGCTCCAAAAGCCCCGGGACCTTTTCGGCCCCGGGGCTTTTTGGCGTGCGTCACTGACTCGAATTCAAAATTTGCAAAACAAAAAACCTCGGAACCCTTGTGGTTCCGAGGTTTTTCTGGTGCGCGGTACAGGACTCGAACCTGTGACCCCATGCACGTCAAGCATGTGCTCTACCAGCTGAGCTAACCGCGCAGACAACGATAGTATATTACCCTATCAGCCCCGGTTTGTCAACACTTTTCTTGCCTTTCCCGCGGAAATTTGCTATACTCACGGGGAAAGACTGTGAAAAGGGGATGATCCCATGGAAAAGATCGCGCTGGTGACCGGTTCCTCCCGGGGCATCGGACGGGCGGTGGCCCGCCGCTTGGCCACCGAGGGCTACGCCGTGTGCGTCAACTACCGGGAGCGGCAGGACTGCGCCATGTCGCTGGTGGCGGAGATCAGCGCCGCCGGCGGCCGCGCCATGGCCGTGCAGGCGGACGTGGCGCACCGGGTACAGGTGAACGAGATGGTGCGGCGGGTGGAGGGCGAGCTCGGCCCCGTGTCGCTGCTGGTGAACAATGCGGGCGTGGCGGGACAGGCGCTGTTCCAGGACATCACCGACGCCCTGTGGCACCGCTATTTCGCCGTGAACGTGGACGGGGCGTTCCACACCATACAGGCGGTGCTGCCCCATATGCTCCGCGAGCACGCCGGGTGCATCATCAACGTATCCTCCATCTGGGGGCTGCGCGGCGCCAGCTGCGAGGTGACGTACTCCGCCACCAAGGGCGCGCTGATCGCGCTGACCCGTTCCCTGGCGTCGGAGCTGGCGCCCACGGGCATCCGGGTCAACTGCGTTGCGCCGGGTGTCATTAAGACCGATATGCTGGACGCTCTGCCGCCGGAGGTACTCCCCCAGCTGGCGCAGGAGACGCCGCTGGGCCGCCTGGGTACGCCGGAGGACATCGCCGCCGTTGTCAGCTTCCTGGCGGACGAAAAGGCGTCGTTCATCACCGGGCAGGTGCTCACCTGCGACGGAGGATTTATATTGTGACCGCGAAAACGCAGCCCGCCTCGTTCGAGGCGGGCTGCTTCGTTATATATGTCCCTCCGGGAGGGGCTGGGCGTGGAGCATCACCCGGCCGAAGCAGGTCAGGCTGCGGCCGCTGCCCCGGTGGAATATCACGTCCATGTCCGCGCGCTTCCGGTTCAGGGAGAACAGGTATACCATACCCAGCGGGTCCCGGTAGTACTGCTTGCACAGCATATCGCCGTCCACGCAGAAGATGCCCACGTCGCCGCTTTGCACCGGGTCATGGTTCACGTAGACCACGGCGCCGTCGGCGATGACCGGCGCCATGGAGTCGCCCTGTATCCGCACGGCCAGCTCCGCGCCGGGGGGCACGTCGCCGGTGACCGGTATCAGCTCATAGTCCTCGCCGAACACCGGCGCGGCAAAGCCCGCGGCGGCGGGTGATGTGTACAGCGGGATGACCCGCCTCTCGGCGGCGGGGACGGCGGCGCGCAGGTCGTCAGTCATTTCGGTCAGCGCGTCCACCAGCGTGTGGACGGTCTGGCGCCCGGACAGGGGCAGATCCCGGTATTTGGCCAGCAGACGGCGCTCCTCGTCGCTGTGGCCGCCGGAGGCGGCGCGGTAGCTGCCCCGGTACAGATAGTTGGGCTCGGCCTCCAGCGCGTCAAACAGCCGCAGGAGCACCTCCTCCTTGGGGGCGCTGATGCCTGTCTCGTAGTTGCCCACGGCGGATACGGACACGCCCAGTCGGTCGGCCAGCGCCTGCCGGGTCAGCCCCAGCTCCTCCCGCCGCCGCCGCATTTGTTCACCAAAAGACACGCCGCGCACCTCCTCGACAAATACAGACTGCTTTTGACAGTATACTACGCTGGATTTTTGGTTTTGTCAAGGGATAATCACAAGAAACTTGTGATTTTTGACTTGACATCACAAGTTTCTTGTGATACAGTAGCGTCATCAACAAGTTTCTTGGTTTTGAAAGGAGGCTGTCACAAGAATGTTGGGGCATGGGGGAGGTGGATACAAACGGCGGCAGGGGGGCGGCAAAAAACGAAAAGAGCACGCCGGAGCGTGCTCTTTTGCGGCGGGCTGGGCCGCTTCTCTCGGGGCGTGCACATGATAGATACCGCGGCGTTGACAATAAAAATACCGACCGCCTGAAGGGCTGATCGGTATTTTTGGTGGGGGATGGTGGATTCGAACCACCGAAGGCATTGCCAGCAGATTTACAGTCTGTCCCCTTTGGCCACTCGGGAAATCCCCCAAATATACGGGTATTCAATTGGAGCTGGTGGACGGATTCGAACCCCCGACCTGCTGATTACAAATCAGCTGCTCTACCAGCTGAGCTACACCAGCATCTCACCAGCGAACCGTATTATACCAGAGCTTTCCCTCAATGTCAACAAGAAAGTTTATCAGGAAACGGAAAATTTATCGCTTTAAAGTTATACAGCTTTCACAAAGGAACCATGCAGAACAACGAAAGAGGGGGATCGCATATGACATTATCACAACTTTCCGTACAGTACGACGCCAGCGCCGCGCTGGTGGCCGGGCGGCTGGCGCAGCTGCGCCTGGCCCTGCGTACCACCGGCGATCAGGAGGAGGCCCGGCGTCTGCGCCGCCGGATCGCGGAGCTGCGGCCCATGCTGGAGCAGTGCCGCCGCCTGACCCAGCTGACGGCCCGCTACTACGACAGGAGCTTCTGCGGCTATGGCGAGTACCGTATATGACCCCATGGATCGGGCGGGTCTTGAGTTCTGGCTCCACACCCAGGCCGGGGACAACAGCGAACGCCGCCGTCGGCTGCTGCGGAACCTGCCCAAGGCTGTGGCCGCGGAGCTGACGCCCCGCCAGCGGGAGGTCCTGGCGCTGTACATGGAGAGGGATATGAACGTGACCCAGATCGCGGCGGTGCTGGGCGTCAACAAGTCCACGGTGTCCCGTTCACTGCACCGGGCGATCCGCAGACTGGAGCGCTGCCTGCGATATAGCTTTTGATCCGCGGCGGAACGGGAAGTGCTTGACATTTCCCGTTCCGCCACATACTATATACGTACCGTACACGTGCCATATACGTACCACCTACGTATCCTGCCGGTATTACTGACATTACCATTGAAGAAAAGGAGTATCGCTCCATGTATCAGAAGCTTATGCACAACAAGAGCCTGCGCCTGATCGGCGGTCTGCTGGGCGGCCTGCTGCTCAGCGTGGCCATCAACGTGTTCATCGTGCCTCAGGGCCTCTACGGCGGCGGGGCCTACGGCCTGTGTCAGGTGATCCGTACCCTTCTGCAGCGGGAGCTGTCTCTCTCCCTGCCCTTCGACCTGGCCGGTGTACTGTATTTTTTCGTGAACATTCCCTTGTTCCTGCTGGCCTACAAGGCCCTGGGCCGGGAGTTTTTCTGGAAGGCGGCGATCTGCACCGTCTGCAACTCTGTCTTTCTGGCGGTCATTCCCTCGCCGTCCACGCCGGTCATTCCGGACCTCCTCACCAGCTGCATGGTGGGCGGCATCCTGGCGGGCTTTGCCTCTGGATTGGTGCTGACCTGCGGCTGCTCCACCGGCGGACTGGACATCCTGGGGCTGTATCTCAGCAAGAAGGGGAGCCGCTTCACCGTGGGCCGGTTCTCCATTTCCTTCAACGCGCTGCTGTACACCCTGTGCTTCTTCCTGTTCGACGCCACCACCGCGATCTACTCCGCTATATATAATGTGCTGAGCAGCCTGTTTCTGGACCGTATCCACCGGCAGAATGTTACGGTACAGCTGCTGATCTTCACCAAGAAGAACGACCCCCAGCTGCCCCGCTACATCATGGAGCAGTTGGACCGGGGTGTTACCAGCTGGACGGGCCGGGGCGGCTGGACCGGCGACGAGGTGCAGGTGCTCTGTGTCTGCCTGTCCAAGTATGAGATCGACACCCTGCAGGATGTTCTGCGCCGGGTGGACCCGGAGGCCTTCTACATCGTGCAGGAGGGCGTCCATGCCGGCGGCAATTTCGAGCGCCACCTGGAGTGACAGTAACCGAAAAAATCACAAAACACCATCCTCCGGGATGGTGTTTTTTCTTGCCTTTTCAGGAAATTGCGGATGTGAAGGCGGCAACGTTTCCAATTTGTCCGCTGATAAAAAACGAAACCGGCGCAAACCGTTCTTACAGGCGGGACAGCGCCTCGTAAAGCGAAAAAAACGGCAAGCGTTGGTAACGTTTTCACATTACCACATTTTTTGCACAAATCAACCAAAAATTTATACAAACTTAATGTTCAAAAATTGTTCATTTTGCAGCTTGAAAGTTGAAAAACACCGGCGTATAGTAATGATGTTATTAGTGGGCGGGCGTGTTTGTTTGCTAAAAGACAGGAAATGCAACTTTTCCGGTATAAATATTTCGCAGTTTTAATCGCGAAAGGAACGATGAACCACGTCCTGAATGCTAAGAAATCGTTATGAAAAGGGAGGAGCCGCTATGACCCGACAGGAAGCCGTCGACCGTCTGTGCGATGTGTACGCCGGCAGCTATGATGTGACCCGCTGCGAAGAGAACGAGCACGCCTTGGCCGCCACGATGGATTTCTACGCCACCGCCGAGAAGTACGTGCTCTCCAAAAAGGCCAAGCTCTGGCAGGCCAACAGCTTTGAATATGTGTACCTCTTCAATGTTCCCCATCTGACGAAGGAGATATATGAAAGGTGCGAAAAGCTGGCCTACGAACAGGGTATGGCCCGCATCCAGCCAAACTCCACCCATATGTATACCTACATCACCGCGCTGTTTGTCTGTGACAGCTGCGACGAAGACGCCCGCAAGGCACTGAAGCGCTGCAAGCTCTACAAGAGCTTCAAGCTGTCCTACTGGGGCTGGATGGACTTTCATACCGGGCTGGTGGTGCTGCCTGAGGAAAAGATCAGCACCAATGCCAGCGGACATAGTGCAGCACAGGTTTTCGAAAGAGGCCTGTTTCATAAGCAAAAGAAATCGCTATTCAGAAAGGAGAGAGCTGTATGAATGCTGCGTTGTTCCTTATTATTGGCTGCGCTGTCCTGGTCGTAGGTTATATCTTCTACGGCGGCTGGCTGGCCAAGAAGTGGGGCGTGGATAACTCCCGTCCGACTCCTGCCCATACCATGGAGGATGGCAAGGATTATTGTCCTGCCAAGGCTCCCGTGCTGATGGGTCACCATTTCTCCTCTATCGCCGGTGCCGGCCCCATCAACGGCCCCATTCAGGCCGCTGTGTTCGGTTGGGTCCCCGTTATGCTGTGGGTCCTGATCGGCGGTATCTTCTTCGGCGGCGTGCATGACTTCGGCGCCCTGTTCGCCTCCATTCGCCACAAGGGCGAGTCCATCGGTGAGGTCATCGGCGACGCCATCGGCGCCAAGGCCAAGAAGCTGTTCATCACCTTCGCTTACCTGACTTTGATCCTGGTGGTGGCGGCATTCGCCTCCATCGTGGCCAACACCTTCAAGGCCACCTATACCGCTGACGGCGCTGTGGACTATGCGGCTTCCGCTGCCAATGCCTCCACCGCCATCATCTCCATCATGTTCATCCTGATGGCCATTCTGTTCGGCTTCTTTGTCTATCGCCGCAACGCGCCTCTGGGCATTTCCACGGTCATCGGCGTCATCGGCATCGTGGTCTGCATGATCATCGGCCTGAACTGGCATCCCATCTACCTGAACTACACCGTGTGGATGATCATTGTCGGTCTGTACATCGGCGTTGCTTCCGTCACCCCCGTGTGGATCCTGCTGCAGCCCCGTGACTACCTGAGCTCCTTCCTGCTGTACGGCATGATGATCCTGGCTGTCGTGGGCATCGTCGGCTGCTCCCCCACCGTGGATATGCCCGCGTTTACCGGGTTCTATGATACCCTGGCTCCCAGCGGCACGTCCCTGGGCTATATGTTCCCTGCACTGTTCGTGACCATCGCCTGCGGCGCTGTGTCCGGCTTCCACTCCCTGGTGGGCTCCGGTACCACGTCCAAGCAGCTGGATCAGGAGAAGGACGCCAAGCCCATCGCCTATGGCGGTATGCTGATCGAGTGCGCTCTGGCTCTGATCTCCGTCTGCGCTGTTGGTTACATCTGGAACCAGTATGCTGACGGCACCACCACGACGCCTACCGTCGTGTTTGCCACCGGTCTGGCCTCCATGTTCTCCAAGGTGTTCGGCTCCGGCTGCTACAACGTGGTGTACTCCATGCTGATCCTGGCCGTGTCCGCCTTCTGCCTGACCTCCGTGGATACCGCCACCCGTCTGGCCCGCTATATGTTCGCTGAGTTCTTTGTCGAGCCCGGCAAGACCCGCGAGGATCTGACCGGCTGGAAGCGCGTTATCACCAACCCCTATGTGGCTACCGGTATCACCGTGGTGGCCGGCGTGGCCCTGGGCCTGACCGGTTACGCCAAGATCTGGGCTCTGTTCGGCGCTGCCAACCAGCTGCTGGCTGCTCTGGGTCTGCTGGCTGTGTGCTGCTGGCTGGGTAAGGTCGGCCGCAACAACAAGATGTTCTACTTCCCCATGTTCTTCATGCTGGTCGTGACGCTGACCTCCCTGGTGTTCACCATCAAGGCGCAGGTCGCCGGCATCATCGCCGGCGGCGAAGGCGTGGTGTGGTGCTACGTCCGCGGCATCATCGGTGTCCTGCTGGTGATCCTGGCTATCGACCTGGTGGTGGAGGGCATCCGCGCTCTGGGCCGCAACAAGAAGGCTGCTCAGGCCGCAGAGTAAATCGCTTATCAGGAGCGTTCGCCCCTGCGTAAGCAGACGGCGCCGTTTCTTCCCTGATATCATTTTCTCCTCACAAAAAGCACAGGCTCCGGCATTCGCCGGAGCCTTTTGCTGCATTTCTTTCGAAAAAACACGCTCCGGCAGCGCCGGAGCGTGTTTTCAGTCATTCACATCGTAGAAAATTCGCTCGCCGGCCTCGGCCAGCCCCAGCTGGTCGCGGGCCAGGTCCTTGATGAACTCCTCGTCATCCTTCTTGGCCAGGTCGGACTCCAGCGCCTGGTTCTCCTGCGTCTGCTGCTGCAGCTGTCTCTCCAGCGCGGCCTGCTGCTGCGCGGCCTCGTTCAGCCGCTTGCCCACCCGGATCAGCTCCACGCCTAAGAACACCACCAGCGCGAGAATGACCAGCAGCAATATGGGATTTGTCCGGCGCTTCTTTGCGTGCGCCTGCCCTTTCTGCATGGCGTTCCGCCTCCTTTTCCGCAGCGCGCTTTTTCCTTATCATAACGCACTTCCGACAAAAAATAAAGGCTTTTTTCGCCGCCGCCGTAAATTTTTTCACCGGCCACCACAGCAGCCGGCCTGTGCTCGCGGCGGCGCTGAGCCAGAAGTCCCAGAGCGGACGCATCAGCGGCGAGAGCGCTAGCAGATACACCGCCGCGCCCAGGCCCATGGCGGTCAGCATGATCAGCCGCAGCTCCCCCTGCCCTACCCGCAGGGCGTACCACAGCAGGGCCGGAGCGACCAGCAGCAGAAACGCTGCGTCCAGCCCATGGGTCAGCCGCCGGTTCCGCCGGCGGCGCAGCCGCACCAGCCGCAGCAGGTCATAGATGGCCCCGGCCGCCGCGCCCAGGGCCGCCGCGGTCAGGTATGCGCGCAGCTGCTCGGAGACGACGGTCCCCACCTCAGCCGAACAGGCGGCTGAACAGCCCGCCGCCCCGGACCTCCGGCGCATCCTCATAGGTCAACGCGTCGATGCGGCCATCCACGTGCAGCTCGCCGCCATCCAGGCTCAGCTTGCCGATGTGCAGGCTCTCTCCGCTGACCACCAGCACGCCCGCGCCGGTACGCAGCACGATGCACTGGTCGTCGAAGCGCTCTACGTCCTCTACGCCGGCGACGGTGAGCTTCTCCCGCCCCTCCAGCTGTAAGCGGTGGGCGGCGGCAGGGTCGGTAATATCATACGGCATAAAAAGTCCCCTCCTACGATACGGTTTTCGCGCCCCGGCCCTGTGCCGGGATGCATTTTTTACCATCGTATGAGGGGGCTTGTTCTTTTATGCCGGGTTTGTCCTCAGACCTCTTTGTACATGGCCGCAGCCGCGTCCTTGCCCACGTTCTCGGTGACAGACACGACCTCCACCGTCAGCGTTCTTGCGCCGAAACGGATGGCGATCACATCGCCCACCTTCACGTCGTAGGATGCCCGCTGTACCCGGCCGTTGACGGTGACACGCTCGGCGTCGCAGGCCTCATTGGCCACGGTGCGGCGCTTGATGAGCCGCGAGACCTTCAGATATTTGTCCAAACGCATGGGGTCCCTCCTACAAGAAAGGCTGGTGTGTCGCCACACCAGCCTTTGCATACGTCAGCTTACTTTGCCACGGCGTCCTTCAGGGCCTTGCCGGCCTTGAAAGCGGGGATCTTGGTAGCGGCGATCTGCACGGGCGTCTTGGTGCGGGGATTGAGGCCGGTGCGGGCAGCGCGCTTCTTGGTCTCGAAGGAACCAAAGCCCACCAGCTGGATCTTCTCGTCAGCCTTCAGGGTCTCGGTGATGGTGTTCAGAACGGCGTTGACGGCAGCGTCAGAGTCCTTCTTGGACAGGCCGGTCTTCTCAGCGACAGCGGCGATCAGTTCAGTCTTATTCATGTTATTTCCTCCCAAAATTTTTCGTTGGTAATTGCCGCAATGGGCGGCTATCCTAAAACGATGTTGTATCGCATTAAGAACATTCTTTGGCCCCGTTCCACAGGGCGGTCATCTCCTCCAGCGTCATGTCGGACAGGCTGCGGCCCTCTGCGGCCGCGGCCTCCTCCATCGCGCGGAAGCGGCGAATGAATTTTTCACAGGTGCCGTTGACAGCTGTTTCCGGGTCCGCGCCACAGAAGCGACCCACCTTTACGGCGGCGAACAGTACGTCGCCCAGCTCCTCCTCGACATTGGTGCCGTCGCGCACAGCCTGCCGCAGCTCGGCAGTCTCCTCGTCCAGCTTGTCCAGCGCGCCGGAGACGTCGCGCCAGTCGAAGCCCGCCTCCGCAGCCTTCTTCTGTATCTTCTCCGCCCGCCACAGACCTGGCAGACTGCGGGCCACGGCATCCAGCGCATCGGCAGTGGTTTTCTGGCCCTTCTCCTGCCGCTTCAGCTGCTCCCAGCTGGCGGGCACAGTGTCTGCCGTTTCCGCCTGACCATCGCCGAACACGTGGGGGTGGCGGTACAGCAGCTTTTTTACCACGCCGTCGCATACGTCATCCATGTCAAAGCGCCCGGCGTCGGCTTCGATGCCGGCGTGGAACACCACCTGCATGAGCACGTCGCCCAGCTCTTCCTTCAGCAGTGCGGCGTTGTCCGTATCGATGGCCTCGGCGGCCTCGTAGGCCTCCTCCAGCATTCCTCGGCGGATGGACTGGTGGGTCTGCACCCGGTCCCAGGGACAGCCCTCCGGCGAACGGAGCAGCCGGATGATCTCCAGCAGATCTTCGTAGCCATAGCGTGGTTTCCTTGTAAAATTTATCATACTTACGCTCCTATTGCAAGAGGTTTTCCACTGCAACTGGGGAAAAGTTCGCTGCATTTCAGGAATTTTACCGCAAATGCAGCCGGTCAGCCAGTTTTTCCCCTTTCGGCAGGGTCTGAAGATCCTGCCGCGTCACGGCGCCGATGGCCAGCGCCAGCACCACGTATACAACGGCGGCCAGCAGCACCGCCGGCAGTACCGCCCATCTCTCGGGCAGAAGGCGGCAGAACAGGCCATAGCCGGACCGGGCCGCCAGCGCCATCACCGCCGTCAGAAGAACGGGCTTGGCAAACAGGGAGATATACCCCGGACGCTCCGGCACCAGCCGTGCGATGGCTGCCAGGTTGATGACCGCGATCAGCGCGTAGCAGTACAGTGTGCTCACCGCTGCGCCCCGAATGCCCGTGGCGGGGTCGCCTACCATCAGGTAGTTGGTGACGATCTTCAGTATGCCGCCGCAGAGGAGGGAGATCACCGGCAGCAGCGGGTGACCGTAGGCCTGCAGGACGCCGTTGGTGGCCACCATCAGGCATACGAACACGCAGGCCAGGCCCAGGAACGTCAGGTGATAGGCCGCCGCCTCGGCGGTCTCCGGCACCGCGGGATAGAGCAGCTGCAGGATAGGCCTCGCCAGCACCGACAGTCCCACGCCGGCGGGCAGGGCCGCCAGCACCGTCAGCTTCAGCGCCGCTCCGGCCGCTTTTCCGGCAGCAGTGCGGTCGCGGCGGGTCAGCGCGGCGGATACCGCCGGCATCAGGCTTACCGACAGGGGATAGATAAATGACGGCGGCAGCATGAACAGTGTCATGCCGAAGGTGTATTCGCCATACAGGGCGGTGGTCTCCGCCGTTGTATAGCCAAGCGTGTCCCGCAGGGTGGCCGTCACCAGCGCCTGGTCCAGCAGGGTGATCAGGCTCATGCCCGCCGCGCCCACGGTGATGGGTATGCCGGTCCGCAGCAGCTCCCGCAGTACGCGGCTGCTTGCCGGGGGTACGTCGCGCACTTCCGGCAGTGCGGCCCGCCGGGGCAGCAGCAGGGCGGTGACCAGCAGGCCCAGGCCCGCCCCGGCGGTGACACCGCCGATGGCCCCGGCGGCGCACAGGTCCGTCCCCGCACCCTGCCGCAGCAGGTACAGGCACAGCCCCAGCCCGATGAGCAGCTTGCCGGCGGACTCCGCCACCTGTCCGGCGGCGGTAGGCACCATATCGCCCAGCCCCTGGGAATAGCCCCGCAGCGCCGCCGACAGGCATACCAGCAGCACCGCCGGCCCCAGCGTCCGCAGGGCCGGGGCCGCGTTCGGATCGTGGAGCGCGGCGGCCAGGGCCTCCGGCAGCAGGCACATAACGGCGGAGCACACCAGCCCCAGCGCCGCCAGCAGGGCCAGGCCCAGGTGCAGGCAGCGGCGCACGGCGCCACAGCGCCGCTGGGCGGCGGCACGGGACACCATGCGGCTCAGGGCCACCGGCAGTCCCGCCGTGGACAGCACCAGCAGCAGACTGTAAATGTTGTACGCGGCGTAGAAATGCGCCATGCCCTCCCGGTCCAGCAGGTTCCCCAGCGGGATCTTGTACAGGGCACCCAGCAGCTTTGTCACCGCCACAGCCCCGGCCAGAATGGCCGCGCCGCCCATGAAGTTTTGCCGCCGGTGGGTCATGGTGCCTCCTTATCTCACCGCGCCATCTCCTGATGGAAGCGGCGGAACGCCTCTAAATTCTCCGTCAGCTTTTCCGGCCGCTGGATATACTCCAGCGGGAATTTGGGGTGGAACACGCGCTCGATGCGGTTCCGCTTCGCGTCCACCATCTTGGTGGAGCCGCCTGCGCCCAGGGACAGGATGCTGTGCAGCTCCTCCATGATGTAGATATTATACAGGCCCTCTGCCCCGGATATGCACCAGCCTACGTTCTCAAAGCTGCCGGACATATATTTCTGGCGGTAGAGGTAATAGGGGGCGAAGCCCTTTTCCCGCAGCGCCGGATCGGCGTAGTCCAGCATGGCCGCCACGTCCTCCGCCGAGGGGATAGGCAGGCCCTCCAGCAGGATGCGGCTGCCCTTCTTCAGACTCAGGGTGTGCACGGTGATGTTGTCTGCGCCGAAGGTCAGGCACGTATCCAACGTCCGGCGAAAGCCCTCCGGTGTGTCGGCGGGCAGCCCGGCGATCAGGTCCATGTTCACATGGGGAAAGCCCATGGACGTGGCCAGCTCCATGGCCTTTTCGATATCCTCTGGGCTGTGCTTCCGGCCGATGGCGGAGAGCACCCGGGGCTCCAGCGACTGGGGATTTACGCTGATCCGGTCCGCACCGTGATCCAGCAGCACCAGCAGCTTCTCCCGGTCGATGGTGTCCGGCCGTCCCGCCTCGATGCAGTATTCCACGCAGTTGGACAGGTCGAAATTCCGGTTCACCGCCGTCAGCAGCGCATCCATTTGACTGGCGGACAGGGTGGTGGGCGTGCCGCCGCCCATGTAGAACGACTTGATCCGCAGGCCCGTCTCCTTCACCATGCGGCCTGCGGCCTCCACCTCCGCCGTCAGCGCCGCCAGATACGGCTCCATCAGCTTAAAGGATTTTTCCACCGACGCCGACACGAAGCTGCAATAGGCGCAGCGGGTGGGGCAGAAGGGGATGCCGATGTACAGAGAGATGTCCTCAGGGCGCAGGCCATTCTTGGCCTTAAGGCCCGCCTCGGCGCTCTCCAGCGCCAGACGCCGCCGCGCCGGGGAGACACAGTACGTGTCCCGCAGCACCCGGTCCGCCTGGGCGGGGGTCATGCCGTCCTCCAGCATGGTCCGCACCAGCTTGGCCGGGCGGATGCCCGTCAGCGCGCCCCAGCTGGGCGTCACGCCGGTGACGTCCCGGGCCGCCCGGAAGAAGGACAGCTTCAGCGCACGCTGACGCAGGCGTTCCCGTTCGTATGCGTCGGAAACGCCTGCGGTCCGAACGCGGGCCTCACCCCGCGCCGTTTTGCCGCCATAGGTCAGTGTCGTGACCCCGGTGGCATATACATTGCCCTCATGCAGTGTGACCTCCGCGTGGCTGTCCCCGTCCTCGCCCTCATATACCGGGCGCTCCTCCGGGAAAAAGGCCAGCAGGCTCTGCTCGATGGCGTAGCGGTCCTCGTGACCGCGCAGGTTCAGCTTCATTGCGCCGTCCCCTGCCGCATATAGGGGTTCATGCGGCGCTCAAAGTCCAGCGTCGTTTCCCGGTCATGGCCGGGCAGGACCCGCCAGTCGCTCTCCAGCGCCGCCAGACGGCCCAGGGAGGCGAGCATCTTGGGATAGCTGCCGCCGGGGAAGTCGCATCGTCCGCAGGAGCAGCGGAACAGGGTATCCCCGGCAAAGATCACGTGCTCCCGGTCCAACAGCAGACACACGGAGCCCTCGGAGTGGCCCGGTGTTTCCATGACCCGCAGGGACAGCCCGCCCAGGGGCAGCACGTCGCCCTCCTTATAATACCGCTGGTGCTGCTCGTCCACCCGGGTGAACAGCAGCTCGCCGCCCCGCCCGGCCACGCTGTCCTTCTCGTGGATGTACACCGGTACGTCCGGGTATCTCTCCAACAGGGGCCGCACGGCGGAGGTGTGGTCAAAGTGCCCGTGGGTCAGCAGGATATATTTGAGTGCGCAGCCGCTTTGGCGCACCAGCTGCTCCACCCGGGCGGCATCGTCGCCGGGGTCGATCAGGGCGCAGACCTTCGCGTCCTCGTCGCACAGCAGGTAGCAGTTGGTCATGATAGGGCCCACTTGCAGTGTTTTGATGGTCATGGTGTCCTCCTTACAGGGTGTCGGTGTCCAGAATGATGGTCAGCGGTCCGTCGTTCAGGCTGTCCACCTGCATATAGGCGCCGAATTCACCCGTCTCGGTGTGAAAGCCCTTGTCCCGGCACAGCTGCACAAACTTTTCGTACAGGGGGATGGCCACCTCCGGCCGCGCCGCCGCCAGAAAGTCCGGCCGCCGGCCCTTCTTGCAGTTGGCGTACAGCGTGAACTGGGACACGATCAGCAGCTCTCCGCCCACATCCGTCAGGCTACGGTTCATTTTTTCATGTTCGTCCTCAAAGATACGCAGGCCCGTCAGCTTGTCGGCCAGCTTTACCGCCTGTGCCTCGGTGTCCTCATGGGTGACACCCAGCAGGACGAGGAAGCCCTCGCCGATCTGTCCGATGACCTTGCCGTCCACGGAAACGCTGGCGTGTTTTACACGGGTCAATACAGCACGCATAATTTGTTCTCCTTTATACTCTTTGTATTTGTTTTCCTCATCCGGCGGGTCTTGTCACCCGCATAACGCCCGATATCTGCTCGATGCGGCGCATGACGCTGCGCAGCTGCTCGCTGTCCGCCACATCGATGTCCAGTGACAGCAGGGCGAAGCCGTCCGGCGTGCTGCGGGCGTTCATGGAGGAGACGTGGGTCTTGGTGCTGGACAGCACCGTGGACACGTCCATGATGATGTTGATGCGGTCCTTGGCGGTGATCTCCAGCGTGGTGCGGTAGCTCTCCCGCGTGTCGCTGCCCCAGGAGACCTTGATCCACCGGCCCGCCTCGCTGGGCTTGCGCCGGGCCGGGTCCGCGTTGGGACAGTCCGCCCGGTGCACGGAAATGCCGTAGCCGCGGGTGATGAAGCCCACGATGTCGTCGCCGGGCACGGGGGTGCAGCACTTGGAGAACTTCACCAGGCAGTTGGTCAGACCCTCCACCACGATCCCCTGCTCGCCCTTGGCGCGCTGGGGCACAGCGGGACGCATGAGCTGCGGCTGGTCCGCCACGGGGACCTCCGCCTGCCGTTCCGTCTGATGCTGGTGGATGATGCGCTGGATGTCCTCCCGCAGCCGGCCGACGACCTTCAGTGCAGAAATGCCGCCGTAGCCGATGGCGGCGTACATATCGTCCAGTGACGTGAAGCACAGCTTCTTCAGCACGCCGGGCAGGTTCTCCTCGTTGGTCAGCTCCTTCAATGTCACGCCGGTGCGCTTCAGCTCCGACTCGAAGCTCTGCCGCCCGTTGACGATGTTCTCGTCCCGCTTTTCCTTCTTGAACCACTGGCGTATTTTGCTGCGGGCGTTGCTGCTGCGGGCGATCTTCACCCAGTCACGGCTGGGGCCGTGGGCGGATTTGCTGGTCATCACCTCCACCACGTCGCCGTTGCGGAGGTGGTAGTCGAACTGCACGATCCGCCCGTTGACCTTGGCGCCCACCATGTGGTTGCCGATGGCGGAGTGTATGGTATAGGCGAAGTCGATGGGCGTGGCGCCCGCCGGCAGGTTGATGACATCGCCGTTGGGCGTGAACACGAACACCTCGTCGGCGAACATATCCACCTTCAGTGAGTGGATGAAGTCCTCGGCGTCGGCGTCCTCCTGGTTTTCCAGCAGGCGGCGCACCCACTCATAGCTGCGCTCGTCCCCGGCGCCCTGGCCGTTCTGCTTGTACTTCCAGTGGGCGGCCACGCCGTACTCCGCCACCTCGTGCATCTCCTTCGTCCGGATCTGTACCTCGAAGGGGATGCCGCTTTCGCCCACCACCGTGGTGTGCAGGCTCTGGTACATATTGGGCTTCGGCGTGCCGATGTAATCCTTGAACCGGCCCAGAATGGGCTTGAACAGGTCGTGGATGATGCCCAGCACGTTGTAGCAGTCCGCCACCGTGTCCACAATGACCCGGAAGGCGAACAGGTCAAACACATCGTCCAGGCTCTTGTTCTGGGTGTACATTTTGCGGTAGATGGAGTAGGGGTGCTTCATCCGGCCGTAGACCGTGGCGTCGATGCCCTCCTCCTTCAGCCGCGTGACGATGCGGTCGTGCACGGCGGACATGAACCCGTCGTACTCCGCGGCCTTTTCGTCCAGCGCCTCGGTGATCTCCCGGTAGCCCACCGGGTCCAGATACTTCAGCGACAGATCCTCCAGCTCCCATTTCATCTTCTGCATACCCAGTCGGTGTGCGATGGGAGCGTAGATCTCCATAGTCTCAAAGGACTTCTGCTTCTGCTTCTCCGGCGTCTGGTACTCCATAGTCCGCATATTGTGCAGCCGGTCGGAGATCTTGATGAGGATGACCCGGATGTCCTTGGCCATGGCCATGAGCATCTTCCGCAGGTTCTCCATCTGCTCCTCTTCTTTGGAGGTGTAGTGTACCCGCGTCAGCTTGCTGACGCCCTCCACCAGATCCGCCACCGTAGGGGAAAACAGCTTTGCCAGCTCCTCGTGGGTGGCGGTGGTATCCTCGATGGTGTCGTGCAGCAGGGCCGCCACAATGGACTCTGTGTCCAGGTGCAGCTCCTCCGCCACGATCTGTGCCACCGCCAGGGGATGTGTGATAAAGGGCGAGCCGTCCTTGCGGTTCTGCCCCGCGTGGTGGGTATCAGCGAATTCATAGGCGGCGCGTATCTGGTCAAAGCCCGCCGCCGGGTTGTAGCCCTTTACCGTCTCCACAAGATGTTCGTATTGCTCCTGAGTTGTCACAGCGCACCGCCTCCCTTCTCGTTATCGTTTTGCAGCGTGTTCATCAGCGGCGACTGATCCAGTGCTACGTGTTGTCCCCGCCGCAGATGCAGCGTGATGGCGTCGCCGTTCAGCTGCCAGTCCAGCAATCCCCGTTCCCGGAACACCGCGGCGCACATGGCTGCCCGCAGTACCGGTTCCGCGCCGCCCAGCTCCGCCGCCATCAGCCGCAGCAGCGGCAAGCGGTCTGTGGTCAGCCCGTCCTCGGGCACTGTCCGGTCTAAAAACCGCCAGGCGGCGGCGAATTGCTCCCGGGTGGGCAGCGCCCGCCGCGCCTCCCGCAGAGAAACGGCCTTTCCGGCGGCGCACCGGTGGGCCAGTGTCAGCGCCTCCTGCTCCCGCCCGCTGGCGCAGAGGGAGGGCCGGATGTCCACCATCTGCAGCTGTACCGTCCGGCTGCCCCGGAACTCGTTGATCTGCAAATAAAATGCCGCGTCCACCCGGTCGCCCGGATGGCACCCGCAGCGCTCGGCCACGGTGGAGAAGAATATGCCGTCGAACTGGGCGCAGCCCTTGCCCAGCCGCAGCTTCAGATGCCGGTTCTGGCCCACGTTCTGGGTCCGCAGCAGCGTGGCGCCCAGCAGGCAGAACAGCGGTCTGGCGTTGCCGCTGCCATAGGGCTCCAGCACGGACAGGGCCTCCAGCTCCTCCAGCGTCACCGCGGCGGGGTGGGCGATGGCCACGTCGATCTCCAGCGCCGACTCCGGCTGCTGTCCGCCGCAGTAGCTGCGGGCGTATTCATTCATCCGGTCCCGGAAGGCCGGTATGTTGCTGCGGTCGATGGTAAAGCCCGCCGCCAGCTCATGTCCGCCGAAGCCCAGCAGCAGGTCCTTGCAGTTTTCCAGTGCGGCGAACAGATTAAAGCCGCCCCAGCTGCGGCAGCTGCCTTTGCCGGTGCTGCCGTTCAGATGGATCATAAAGCTGGGCCGGGAGTATTTTTCCGACAGGCGGCTGGCCACGATGCCCACCACGCCCTGGTGCCACCGGCTGCTCTCCAGCACCAGCGCGCTGCGCTGGCGCTCCGGCATCCGGTCGATCATCTCCTCCGCCTGGGTGTAGATATCCTGCTCTACGTTCTGGCGCTCCCGGTTCAGAGCGCACAGCTCCTTAGCCATGGCCTCCGCCGCGGCGGGATCGGTGCACAGCAGCAGCTCCGCCGCCTTGTCCGCCGCGCCCATGCGTCCGGCAGCGTTGATCCGCGGCGCCAGCACAAAGCCGATCTGCACCGAAGAGATCTCCTTCCCGCTCAGACCCGCCTCCCGCAGCAGGGCGTGCAGGCCGATAAAGTCCGAATGCTCCAGCGTGGCCAGCCCGCGGGAGACGATGGTGCGGTTTTCGCCGGACATCTGCATGACGTCCGCTACCGTGCCGATGGCCGCCAGCGTGCAGTACCGGGCAAAGAGAGGCTCCTCCCGGTCCGGCCCGCCCAGGGCCAGCACCAGCTTCAGCGCCACGCCGCAGCCGGCCAGATGCTTGAAGGGATAGCCGCAGTCCGCCCGGTGGGGGTCCACCACAGCCACGGCCCGGGGCAGGACCTCCCGGCACTCGTGGTGGTCGGTGATGACCACGTCCAGCCCCAGTGAGTTGGCGTAGTCCACCTCTTCCACACCGGTGATGCCGCAGTCCACCGTTACCAGCAGGCGCACGCCCTGGTCGAAAAGGCCCTTGATGGCGTCACGGCTGAGACCGTAGCCGTCCTCGATGCGTCGGGGGATATAGTGCACCACGTCGGCGCCCCGGCTCTTGAGATAGTCTACCAGAATACAGGTGGCGGTGATGCCGTCCACATCATAGTCGCCGAACACGGCGATCCTCTCGCCATTCGCGATCGCCTGCTGCACACGCGCCGCGGCCTTGTCCATGTTCCGCATCAGGAAGGGACTGATGGTCAGCTTGTCCTCACGCTCCAGAAAGGCGGCGGCCTGCTCCGGCGTTTCGATGCCGCGGGCGGAGAGCACGGCGGCCACCAGATAGGGATAGCCGGCCGCGCGCAGACATGCCTGCGCCTCCGGCTTTTCCGGCGCGATATGCCACTTGCTGAACCGCACGGCGGTCACCTTCCTCTCTGCATGATAAATGGAACTTTCATCCCATGATAACATTACTAATACTTTATTATATCAACATCGTGCGGAAAGGTAAAGAAAAAATTTCTTTTCCGCACCTGTTCGGAAAAGAAAACAACAGCTTGCAATCCGCGGTCATATGGTCTATGATGGATACAATACAGACAGAATCGAGGAACTGCTCATGCGCCCTGACGGAAAGCGAGTAAAGGACCTGCCCCCCATCGTGGCAGCCATTCCCTACATCATGCCCAAGCGGTACGATGCCTGGAACACCATCACCGAAAACATCGACGAGGAGGGCATTAAGGCCTATATCCGCGAAAAACGGCGCGCTGGGATCCGCATCAACCACATGGCGGTGATCATCGCCGCCTATTACAAGGCCTATCAGACCAACCCCAAGCTCAACTGGTTTGTGGTCAACAGTCATCTCTATGAGCGCAACCATTTCTGCGTCTCCTTTGTCATCCTGAAAAAGCGGGCCGACGGCAGCCCGGATGAGACGACGCTGAAGATCTATCTGGAGCCCAAGGACACTATTTTCACCATCAACCAGAAGATCGCCGATGCCATCGCCGCCAACAGCCAGACGGAGCAGAAGAACAGTACCGACAAGTTCGCCAAGATGATGTTCTCCATCCCCGGCCTGCCCAAGTTCGTGATCTGGCTGGCCTACCATCTGGACAAGCATGGCCTGCTGCCCCGGAAGATCGTTGACCTGAGTCCCTTCCACACCAGTATGTTCATCACCAACCTGGCCTCCATCAAGACCAGCTATATCCACCACCACTGCTATGAGTTCGGCACCACCAGCGTGTTCGTCTGCATGGGCAAGCCGGTGCCTAACTACATGAACGGTGACCTGAGCAAGAAGATGATGCCTCTGGGTATCGTTATGGACGAGCGTATCTGCACCGGCTATGAGTACGCCGCCTTCTGCCACGACTTCCGCCGCTGCCTGCGGGACCTGACCTGTCTGGAGACGCCCTTCGACGGCAGCGCCCCGGCTGAGATGCCGCAGGCAGAGGAAGCGGCTCCCGCCGAAGCGTGAATACAACAAGCCCCGGAGCGATGCCCCGGGGCTTGTTCTCTGCATATTACCAGTTATCCTCGCCAAAGGGGTCATGGGGGCGGAACTGATCGTCATCCTCCGGCCGCGGCGGGAAGAAGCCTACGCCCTTGATCTTTTTGATCTCCTGGAAGAAGGCGATGTTGCTCTGGGCGATGTACGGCGCCACCCAGATATCCAGAATGCCCAGCGTCAGACCCACCAGAATATTCCATCCGATAAAGCTCAGATCCAGCACGAACAGCTGCCACTTGAAGCCCAGGGTCTGGGCTTTGCTCATGTTGAGGGCCTCCATGACGCCGATCTCCGGGTTTTCACACAGGTTCAGCATAGCAAAGCGGTAGCGGTAGGCCGCCACGATGCCGGGGATCACCAGCAGCAGCGTCCACAGGGAGATGAAGATGACCTGCACGACATACAGCAGAATGATCTTCCCGACGAAGGCGAAGCCATCGAACAGGGTGACGAAGGGCATCTCCTCACCCCGACGGATGCCCAGGTGGTACAGGGACGCACCGACGTTGAGCACTACGCCCAGCAGCGTGCACACGATAGACACGAACCACACCGCAAAAGCGGGGAACGCCCGGTGCAGCGCCAGGAAGCTCAGATCCATATCGAACCGCAGGGAGTAGACATAGGCGAACTCGTCGTCCATCTGCACATAGTCGCTGATGCCGTTGATGACGAACATGATGGCCAGCAGCACCAGCGTAAACAGGTAAGGGCTGACCTGTGCGGTTTTCAGCAGCGCCTTGGACTCCCGCTTCAGGGAACCACGGTCAAGTACCATACTAAAATACCATCCTTTCGGAATAGAGTTTGATATCCGGCGGAGGACCGTCTGCCGCAGTGCAGGAAGTTTTTTCCGGCGGTGTCCGCCCCTCTACCGTATAGTGTAGCACAGCTGCCCGAAAAACACAAGAGGCGGTCTTTGCCGGTGAAGTTTCCGACAAAAACCGCAAAAAAACGTGGGAATTTCAACGCGGGGCTGGACAAGAGAAAAGTTTTGTTGTAATATTTAAGACAGTATGCGGTGGCATAGCGCCACCCGGTAGTAAGATGAGGTGAAGACAATGGCACAAGCATTCTTTGGCGGCGTTCATCCCAACGACATGAAGGCCGCAACCAATGAAAAGGCCATCGAAAAGCTGGCGGCGCCGGCTGAGGTGGTCATTCCCATGTCTATGCACATCGGTGCGCCTTGCAAGCCTATTGTAGCGGTAGGCGACAAGGTTAAAATTGGACAGAGGATCGGCGAACCCGGCGGATTTGTTTCCGCCCCCATCCACGCCAGCATCTCCGGCACGGTCAAGGCCGTGGAGCCCCGTCCCTTCTCTATGGGCGGCAAGATGATGTCCGTGGTCATTGAAAACGATTTCCAGGATGAGGTCTCCGAGGAAGTTAAGCCCGTGGCGGATCCCGACAGCCTGACGCCCGAGCAGCTGGTGGAGATCGTCAAGAACGCCGGCATCGTCGGCCAGGGCGGCGCGACGTTCCCCACCCATGTGAAGATCTCTTCCGGTCTGGGCAAGGTGGACTATGTGATCATCAATGCCGCGGAGTGCGAGCCGTACATCACCGGCGACCACCGCACCTGTCTGGAGCGTCCGGAGCAGGTCATTAAGGGCGCGACCCTGCTGGCCAAGTGTTTCGGCGTGGATAAGGTGTACATCGGCATCGAGGCCAACAAGCAGAACGCGGCTGACGTCCTGAACGCCAAGATCGCGGAGCTGAACGCCCCCGTGGTGGTGGAGGTCCTGCACACCCGCTATCCCCAGGGCGCTGAGAAGCAGCTGGTCCAGGCCGTCTCCGGCCGTCAGGTGCCCAGCGGCAAGCTGCCTGCCGACGCGGGCTGCTGCATCTTCAACCTGAATACCACCTGCGCCATCTACCGCGCGGTGTATGAGGGTATGCCCGTGGTCAACAAGATCGTCACCGTCTCCGGCTCCGGCGTCATCGAGCCCAAGAACATCGAGTGCCCCATCGGCACCCCCATTACCAAGCTGTTTGACGCCTGCGGCGGCCTGAAGGACGAGACCTACAAGCTCATCATGGGCGGCCCGATGATGGGCCTGGCCCAGTACGACGTGGACGTCTCCGTGGGCAAGGGCACCGGCGCCATGCTGGCCTTCGCCGACAAGGAGGAGCAGTACGTCGAGGATCCCCAGTGTATCCGCTGCGGCAAGTGCGTGGGCGTGTGCCCCATCCGTCTGGAGCCCATTTTCATGTACAAGTACCTGATGAAGGGCGACGTGGACACCTGGCAGAACGTGCTGCACGGCATGGACTGCATCGAGTGCGGCGCCTGCACCTACACCTGTCCTGCCCGCCTGCCCCTGACCCATGCGTTCCGTCTGGGCAAGCAGGAGGTCAACAACGCGAGAATGGCCGCCAAGGCCAAGGCGGAGGCCGAAGCAAAGGCCGCTGCCGAAAAGAAGGAGGCGTAAACCATGACTGATTACAAGAATCTCAAGCTGATCGCGTCCTCCTCCCCCCACATCCGTTCCAACGAGGATACCCGCAGCATCATGCTGGACGTGATCATCGCGCTGCTGCCCGCACTGGCCTGGAGCGTGTACTGCTTCGGCTGGAAGGCCCTGCTGTTGACCGCTGTTTCCGTGGTATCCTGCGTGTTCTTTGAGTGGGCCTACCGCAAGGCCATGAAGAAGTCCTGCATGGTGGGCGATCTGTCCGCCGTGGTCACCGGTATCCTGCTGAGCTTCGTGTGCCCCGTTGATCTGCCCTGGTGGGTCATCATCATCGGCGCGTTCTTCTCCATCGTTGTGGTCAAGCAGCTTTACGGCGGCATCGGCTGCAACTTCCTGAACCCCGCGCTGGCGGGCCGTGCGTTCCTGCTGGCCAGCTATGCCACATGGATGACCACCTGGGCCATCCCCCAGATCCGTCCCGATGTCACCTCCGCCGCCACCCCCATGGCCATTATGAAGGAGGGCACCGAGGAGGCGTTCACCACCCTGATGAGCAACTACTCCATCGGCGATATGTTCCTGGGCAAGGTCGGCGGCTCCCTGGGTGAGGTCTCCGCCCTGTGTCTGCTGGTGGGCGGTGTCTACCTGCTCATCCGCAAGGTCATCTCCTGGCAGATCCCCGTGGCGTACATCGGCACCGTGGCCATCCTGACCCTGATCGCGGCGCCCGCCGGTATCGACAACGTGCAGTATATGCTGTACAACGTGTTCGGCGGCGGCCTGATGCTGGGTGCCATCTTTATGGCTACCGACTATGCCACCTCCCCCGTCACTAAGCCCGGCCAGCTGATCTTCGGCCTCGGCTGCGGTCTGCTGACCTGCTTTATCCGCCGCTTCGGCTCCTATCCCGAGGGCGTCTGCTATTCCATCCTGATCATGAACTGCACCACCTGGCTGCTGGATAAGTACATCCGTCCCGTCATCTATGGTGCGCCCAAGAAAGAAAAGAAGGAGGCGGCGAAGTAATGAAGATCTCCGGTAAGTTTATTCTCAAGGTCGCCGGCACCTTGACTGTTATTTCCCTCGTTGTGGCCGCCCTGCTGGGTCTGGTTGACAACGTGACCGCCGACAAGATCGCCGCCATCGATGCGGAGAACACCCGCATCGCCATGAGCGCTGTGGCTCCCGAGGGCAGCGAGTTTGGCGACAAGCTGGACATCACCGACGACATGACCGCGGCGGCTGCCTCTCAGGGCGGCAAGCTGGTGGAGCTGTATCCCATGACCACCGCCGGCGCCGACAACGGCTATGTTATGAAGATCTCCGCCTCCGGCTCCCAGGGCAGCATCGTGATGATGGTGGGCGTGGACGCCGACAAGGCCATCACCGGCATCTCCGTGGTCAGCCACGCCGAGACGTCCGGCATCGGCACCAAGGTCGTGGGCAACGAGCCCAACGCCGCCGGCGAGCCGGTCCTGGATCAGTTCATCGGTGAGAGCGGCGCGGGCTCCCTGGTGGTGGGCAAGAACATCATCGCCGTCTCCGGCGCTACCGTCTCCACCAAGGGCATCAACATGGGCGCCAATGCCGCTCTGGCTGTTGCCGAGCTGCTGGGCTAAGAAAGGAGGAGCTGCATTTATGAATTTCGGTAAGCAACTGAAAGAGGGCCTCATCACACAGAACCCTGTGCTGGTGCAGGTGCTGGGTATGTGCTCCACCATGGCCATCACCACGTCGTTCTTCAACGGCCTGGGCATGGGCGTGTCCGTGCTCATTATCCTGACCCTCTCCAACATCTTCATCTCCCTGCTGCGCAAGATCATTCCCAACGAAGTGCGTATCGCCTGCTATATCGTGGTCATCGCCGGCTTCGTGACCTGCGTGGATCTGCTGCTCAAGGCGTTTGTTCCCGCCCTGTCCAGCTCTCTGGGCGTGTTTATCCCCCTGATCGTCGTGAACTGCATCATCCTCGGCCGTGCGGAGGGCTTTGCCTCCAAGAACGGCGTGGGTGCCTCCGCGGTGGACGGCATCTGCCAGGGCATCGGCTATACTCTCGTGCTGATCGTCATGTGCGTATTCCGTGAGTTCTTCGGCGCCGGCACGTTCGGCGGCGGTCTGCTGGGCGGCGGCGCACTGGGCAGCGCACCCGGCGTTGAGATCTTCCCCGCCGAGTACGGTGTCAGCGTGTTGACGCTGCCCGTGGGCGGCTTCCTGACGCTGGGCTGCCTCATCGCTGTGATGCAGTGGGCTCTGGCCAAGAGCGAAAAGAAAAAGGAGGCCAAGTAAGCTATGAGTGTGACTACCTTGCTCGCCATCTCTCTTGGCGCTATTCTGACCAATAACTTCATCTTTGCCCAGTTCCTGGGCATCTGCCCCTTCCTGGGCGTGTCCAAGAAGATCGACACGGCCATCGGTATGGGCGCCGCCGTGACCTTCGTTATGGGTCTGGCCTCCGCATTCTGCTACCTGATCAACATGGTGCTGGTGTCCCTGCATCTGGAGTTCATGCAGACCGTGGCCTACATTCTGGTCATTGCCGGTCTGGTGCAGTTTGTGGAAATGTTCCTGAAGAAGAACATCCCCACCCTGTACACCGCCCTGGGCGTCTACCTGCCCCTGATCACCACCAACTGCGCCGTGCTGGGCGTGGCTCTGCTGAATACCCAGAATGACTACAACTTCATCGAGTCCGTGGTCTACGGCATCACCGGCGGTCTGGGCTTCCTGCTGGCCATCTTCCTGTTCGCGGCGGTCCGCGAGCAGCTGGAGGTCTCCGGCGACAACCCCAAGGCCTTTGACGGCTTCCCCATCGCGCTGGTCACCGCCGGCCTGATGGCTCTGGCCTTCATGGGCTTCAGCGGCCTGAAGGTCTGGTAAGGAGGTAAGGAACTATGACTATTGTATACGCGATCGCCGTTCTGGGCGTACTCGCCATTGTGTTCGGTCTGATCCTCGCTGTTGCCGCTAAGGTCTTCGAGGTCGAGGTCGATCCCCGTCTGCCTGAGATCCAGGCATGTCTGGCCGGCGCCAACTGCGGCGGCTGCGGCTATCCCGGCTGCGGCGGCTGCGCCGAGGCGATCCTGGCCGGCAAGGCCCCCGTTACCGCCTGTGCCCCCGCCGGCCCCGAGAATGCCGCCAAGATCGCGGCCATCATGGGCATGGAGGCTCCCTCCGGCGACAAGATGGTGGCGCACGTGCTGTGCAACGGCGGCTGCAACGCCAAGGATAACTTCGAGTACCGCGGCGTGAAGGACTGCCTGGCGGCCACCAAGGTCTGCGGCGGCGATGCCAAGGCCTGCCGCTATGGCTGCTTCGGCTTCGGCTCCTGCGTGGCGGCCTGTAAGTTCGATGCCATCCATGTCATCAACGGCGTTGCCGTTGTCGACAAGGAGAAGTGCACCAACTGCGGTGCCTGCCGCGCTGCCTGCCCGCACCACCTGATCGTGGAGGTGCCCTACAAGCAGAAGGTGTTTGTCAACTGCTCCAACAAGGACAAGGGCCCCGCCGTCACCAAGGTCTGCGCCAACAGCTGCATCGCCTGCGGTATGTGTGAGCGTACCTGTAAGTTCGACGCCATCCACGTTGTGGACAACGTGGCCGTTATCGACTACAGCAAGTGCAAGAACTGCACTATGTGCGCCAAGGCCTGCCCGCGCAACGCCATTGAGCCTATCCCCACGCCTGAGGAGAAGGAGAAGTTCAAGGCCGCGCAGAAGGCCGCTGCCGAGAAGAAGGCTGCCGCTGCCAAGGCTGCTGCCGAGGCCGCTGCCGCTGAGGCTCCCAAGGCGGAGTAACTCCCTGCAATACGCATCCCCCCGGCGTCAGCCGGGGGGATATTTCTTGCAAAAAAGCAGGCACACTATGTGTGCCTGCTTTTTTTGCGTCTGAGCATTATCCCGCCATAATCTCAAATTTGAGCACGCCCTCCGCCGCGGCGGCACGGGTCATCAGATCATCCAGCTCCTCGGACATATCGCCCGTCTCCGCGGAGATGGTCACGCCGGCGCAGCCGTTGGTGGGGATGGTCTGGTTGATGGTCAGGATGTTGGCGCCGGAATTGGCGAAGATGGCCAGGTAGTTGGACAGCACGCCGGGGTTGTCCTTCAGCAGGGCATAAAAGGTGATGATATGCCCCGCGTGCATATTCTGGAAGGGCTGTACGGCATCCTTGTATTTATAGAAGGCGCTGCGGCTGATGCCCACCTGGCGGGCAGCGTCGCCCACGGTGGCGGCCTCGCCTACCTGCAGCATCCGTTTGGCCTCGGCTACCCGGAGAAAGACCTCCGGCAGAGCGTCGGCGGCGACTAAGTAAAATTTCTGTTTCTCCATATTGCTCCTCCTCGTGTCCGCCGCTTGCGAACAACTGTACTCATATCATAGCACACCTGCCGGCAGAGCGCAAGAGTCTTTTTTGCGCCGTGACGGAAAAGTTGCGCCGCGCCGCGGTTATCCCGTTGTGCAGTTTGTCGGGGGCGTGGGCGAAAAGCCCTGGGGGACAGGTGGTTTCACGGTTATTCAACAGCGTGTCGTCCGATAGGCGCACACAGCAAATGAATATGCACGCAAGTATACACGCATAAGAGTAAAAGCCGCCTGATTATGTCTATTAACTGTGTTTTTGCAACTTTTTACGAGAATTATCAGGTAACATAACGCTGGTGGAAAAAGGTGTGGAAACTGTGCAAAACCCTATACACAAAGGGCTGCGCCCGGTTGCGGCCGGGTTATTTTTTGTGTAAACCAGTCAATATTTCAGGGGACCTAACATTTCTTGCGGAAGCGGCGGGGAATGGGGCGTGTGAGCGCTTGCAAAACGCCTGCCGATACTATATAATGTATAATGAATTGTGATCGGTATACACCGGAGGATAGATATGGCAAAGAAAGCGACTTATGATAATGAAAGTATCTCCAGTCTGAAAGGGGCGGACCGGGTACGGAAGCGGCCCGGCGTCATTTTTGGCTCCGATGGGTTGGAGGGCTGCGAGCACGCGGTATTCGAGATACTGTCCAACGCCATTGACGAGGCCCGGGGCGGCCATGGCAAGCTCATCACCGTGACCCGGTTCGCCGACAGGTCCATCCAGGTGGATGACCAGGGCCGGGGCTGCCCGGTGGACTGGAACGAAAAAGAGGGACGCTACAACTGGGAGCTGGTGTTCTGCGAGCTGTACGCCGGCGGCAAGTACGACAACGAGAACAGCGAGAACTACGAGTTCTCCCTGGGCCTGAATGGCCTGGGCTCCTGCGCTACCCAGTATGCCTCCCGCTATATGGACGTGACCGTCTGGCGCGACGGGAAGGAGTACCGGCTGCACTTTGAGCGCGGCGAGATCGCGGGAAAGCTGGAGGTCAGCGAACAGACCGGCAATAAAAAGCGTACAGGCACCACCATCCGCTGGCTGCCGGATCTGGATGTGTTTACCGACATCGATATCCCCGTGGATTACTACCGGGACGTGATGCGGCGGCAGGCGGTGGTCAACGCCGGCGTGACCTTCCGGCTGAAAAACGAGACAGCCGCCGGAAAGTACGAGACGGAGGAGTTCGTCTACGAGCACGGCATCGAGGATTACATCCGGGAGCTGGCGGGTCTGGATGCCCTGACGGAGCCGGTGTACTGGGAGGCGGAGCGCCGGGGCCGGGATCGGCCGGACAAGCCGGAGTACAAGGTGAAGCTCAGCGTGGCGCTGTGCTTCTCCAACAAGACCGCCCTGTGCGAATACTACCACAACTCCAGCTTCCTGGAACACGGCGGCAGCCCGGAGAAGGCCACCCGCTCGGCCATGGTGTCGGCCATCGACAAATACCTGCGGGACAACAACAAGTACGTCAAGGGCGAGGCCAAGATCACCTTCCCGGACGTGCAGGACTGCCTGATCCTGGTCAGCAGCAGCTTTTCCACCCAGACCAGCTACGAAAACCAGACCAAGAAGGCCATCACCAACAAGTTCATCCAGGAGGCCATGACGGAGTTCCTTCGCAGCCGGCTGGAGATATACTTCATCGAGAACCGTGACGCGGCGGAGAAGATCGCCGCTCAGGTGCTCATCAACAAGCGCAGCCGCGAGACGGCGGAGCGCACCCGCATCAACCAGAAGAAAAAGCTCACCGAAAAGATCGATATTGCCAACCGGGTGCAGAAGTTCGTGGACTGCCGCACCAAGGACGTGGAGCGCCGCGAGATATACATCGTGGAGGGCGACTCCGCCCTGGGCGCCTGCAAGCAGTCCCGCGACGCGGAATTTCAGGGCCTCATGCCCGTCCGCGGCAAGATCCTCAACTGCCTGAAGGCGGACTATCCCCGTATCTTCAAAAGCGACGTCATCACCGACCTGATGAAGGTGCTGGGCTGCGGCGTGGAGGTCAGCGGCAAGGCTGTCAAGGACCTGAACCAGTTTGACCTGAGCAACCTCCGCTGGAGCAAGGTGGTCATCTGCACCGATGGCGACGTGGACGGCTTCCAGATCCGCACGCTGATCCTGACCATGCTCTACCGCCTGTGCCCCACCCTGATCCGGGAGGGCTACGTCTATATCGCCGAGACGCCCCTGTTCGAGATCACCTGCAAAGAGAAGTCCGGCGAGAAGACCTGGTTTGCCTACTCTGAGAAGGAGAAGGCGGATATCCTGAAAAAGCTGGAGGGCAAGAAGGTCAATGTCCAGCGCTCCAAAGGACTGGGCGAGAACGACCCGGAGATGATGTGGATGACCACCATGTCGCCGGAGACGCGGCGGCTCATCCGGGTGCTGCCGGAGGACGCCGAGGAGACGGCCCGGGTATTTGACCTGCTGCTGGGCGATAACCTGTCCGGCAGAAAGGACTATATCGCTGAAAATGGTTATAAGTACCTTGATATGATCGATGTAAGCTGACAAAGGCGTATCTCTTGCGCCAATACTTTGTTGCAGCGGCTTGCCATACACAAAGTATGGCTGCGCCCCTGCGCCTTGTCTTGGCGGAAGATCTGACGCCTTTGCCGGTGCTCCGGACATCTGCTCCGTGCAAAGCTATAAAGAAAAGGCCTGCGGCAGCAGGCTTTAGACAGTGAAAGGACACCGTTCCTATGGCAAAAAAGAAAACCGAGGAAAAAGAAATACGGCACGCGGGCGATCCCAACGTGATGGGCCTGCGGGGCGCTGTGGTGGAACAGCCCATCACCGCCACGCTGGACGAGAACTATATGCCCTACGCCATGTCGGTCATCGTCAGCCGCGCCATCCCGGAGATCGACGGCTTCAAGCCCTCCCACCGAAAGCTGCTGTACACCATGTACAAAATGGGCCTGCTGACCGGCAGCCGCACCAAGAGCGCCAATATCGTGGGCCAGACCATGCGCCTGAACCCCCACGGCGACCAGGCCATCTACGAGACCATGGTCCGCCTGGCCAAGGGCAACGAGTCCCTGCTGCATCCCTTTGTGGACAGCAAGGGCAACTTCGGCAAGGTGTACTCCCGGGACATGGCCTATGCCGCCAGCCGGTACACCGAGGCCAAGCTGGCCCCCATCTGCGCCGAGCTGTTCCGTGATCTGGACTGCGATGCCGTGGACTTTGTGGACAACTACGACAACACCACCAAGGAGCCGGCGCTGCTGCCCACCACCTATCCCAATGTGCTGGTGTCCGCCAACCAGGGCATCGCCGTGGGCATGGCCAGCCAGATCTGCGGCTTTAATCTGGGTGAGGTGTGCGATACCACCATCGCCTATCTGAAAAACCCCGCCCACGATATCGCCTCCACGCTGCTGGCACCGGATTTTCCCACCGGCGGCCAGATCATCTGTGACGGCGACGCTCTGCGGGCCATTTACAGCACCGGCCGCGGCGGCCTGAAGGTCCGCGCCCGATGGCGGTACGATAAGAAGGAAAACGTCGTCGAGGTGTACGAGATCCCCTACTCCACCACCATCGAGGCCATTCTGGACAAGGTGGCGGAGCTGGTGAAGGCCGGCAAGGTCAAGGAGATCGCCGATATGCGCGACGAGACGGACCTCAGCGGCCTGAAGCTGGCCATCGACCTGAAGCGTGGCGTGGACCCGGACAAGCTTATGGCCAAGCTGTACCGGCTGACGCCTCTGCAGGATACCGTCAGCTGCAACTTCAACATCCTCATCGCCGGTATGCCCCGCGTGCTGGGCGTGGGCGGAATCCTGGAGGAGTGGACCGCCTGGCGCACTGACTGCGTCAAGCGCCGGGTGTACTTCATCCTGAATAAGAAAAAGGAAAAGCTTCACCTTTTGCAGGGCCTGAAGCGCATCCTGCTGGATATCGACCGGGCCATCCGGATCATCCGTGAGACGGAGGAGGAAGCCGAGGTCATCCCCAACCTGATGATCGGCTTCGGCATCGATCAGGTGCAGGCGGAGTACGTGGCGGAGATCAAGCTGCGGAACATCAACAAGGAGTACATCCTCAAGCGGGTGGCGGAGACCAGCGCCCTGCAGGACGAGATCGAGGACCTGGAGGATACTCTGGCCAAGCCGGGCCGCATCCGCAAGATCATCATCAACGAGCTGGAGGACGTGAAGAAGAAGTACGCCGTGCCACGGCGGACGGAGATCGTATACAGTCATGAGATGCCGGAGGAGCCGGAGGAGGAGCCTGCGGAGGACTATCCGGTGCACCTGTTCCTGAGCCGGGAGGGCTATTTCAAGAAGATCACGCCCCAGTCCCTGCGGATGTCCGGCGAGCAGAAGTTCAAGGAGGGCGACAGCCTGCGCCAGTACTTCGAGGCCGCCAACAGCACGGAGCTGCTGCTGTTCACGGATAAGTGCCAGGTGTACAAGAGCCGCGCCAGCGAGTTCGGGGAGACGAAGGCCTCGGCGCTGGGCGACTACCTGCCCGCCAAGCTGGGCATGGATGCCGGCGAGAATGTGATCTGGCTGTGCCTGCCGGGAGATTACAGCGGCAGCGTGGTGTTTTTCTTTGAGAACGGCCGTGCCGCCCGTGTGGCGCTGAGCGCCTACGCCACGGTGTCCAATCGGCGGAAGCTCACCGGCGCCTACTGCGACAAGTTCCCGTTGGTGTGCGCCGTACACCTGACGGAGGATACGGAGCTGGCGCTGGAGACCAACGAGCCCCGGGCTCTGCTGGTGCACACGGCGCTGCTCTCGCCCAAGACCACCCGTTCTACCCAGGGCGTGCAGGTGATGAACATCAAGCCCAAGTACCGGCTGGAAAAGGTGCTTCCCGCGGTGGAATGCGGCATCGTCAACGGTGCCCGCTACCGGACGCGGACCATCCCCGCGGCGGGTGCGCTCCTGAAGCCGGAGGACAGCGAGGAGAAGCAGCTGGAGCTGTTGTAACGAGACGGAAAGGAGGGCACGGACATGGTAAAGAGATGGTGCGCGGCGCTGCTGTGCGCGCTGCTGGCGGCGTCGCTGACCGGCTGCGGCAGCCTGCTGAATCGGGAGTGGTACGAGGTCAAGGATCACAGCCCTACCTATTACGAGGGCGAGGGCCGGGACGTGCTGCGGGCAGATACCTATCAGGATCTGGTGAACAATATCCTCATCTTCGTGGGCAACCACGCGGAGGAGGGGACCATCTGGCTCTATTACGCCCAGGAGGGCCTGGATGCCGGTGACGCGGCGGAGAAGGCCTGCCGCGAGGTGGAGAAGGACACGCCCATGGGTTCCTATGCGGTGTCCTATATCCAGTACACCGTGGACGATTCCGCCCGGAATTACAGCGAGATCACCGTGACCATCGGCTATAAGAAGACCGAGCAGCAGCTCATCGACATCGTCCATGCCACCAATGTCTCCGCCCTGCACGATCTGCTGACCGAGGCGGCCCAGGCAGGCAAAACGGAGCTGGTGGTGCAGCTGAGCGCCTTTGAAGGGCAGTCCTATCAGGTGCAGCAGACGGTGTACCAGGTGCAGAGCGCCATGGGCGGCAGCGGCTGGGTGACGAATTTCTATCCCAACGCCGCCAATGCCGGCGTGGTGGAGATCCTCATGCGGTAGCCCGTGCCGCGACGGCAGCGTTTTTACAAAAAATAAAAATGCAGGGTTGACAAGCAGCGTGTTTTCTGCTACAATTCACCTTGCGTTTGCGGGCGTAGCTCATCTGGTAGAGCGCGACCTTGCCAAGGTCGAGGTAGCGAGTTCGAGCCTCGTCGCCCGCTCCAAAAAGAAACACCATCCGTCAGGATGGTGTTTTCTTTTTGGAATGCCGCGGGCAGGCTTGAACTCGCTGCCTCGACCTGCGCGCAGCGCGTTAAATCAAGAGGTCCGGCAGGGCTCCTGCGAATGGCTCTGCCATTCGTGGGATGCCGGTAGCGAGTCGAGCCTCGTCGCCCGCTCCAAAAAAGAAAGACACCCATGCGGGGTGTTTTTCTTTTTTGGAGCAGCACTTTTGCTACGCAAAAGTGGTCGCCTGCGGGCGGGTGATTGAACGCGAGTGGGGGAACCCGTCAAAGGTTCCCCCCTCACACTCCCCCTTCCTTGCGGTGGGCGGGAGTGCAGACAACAAAACCTGTGGACAATCACAAAAAGAAACACCATCCGTCAGGATGGTGTTTTCTTTTTGGAATGCCGCGGGCAGGCTTGAACTTGCTGCCTCGACCGGTGCGAAGTGCGTTAAATCCAGCGCTATGAGAGCTCCCCGTGCGGGGATCTGTTCATAGAGGAATACAAAACAAGGGCCGCCCTTTTGGTGAACGCCGATAAGGAAGTAATGATATCTTGCGGGACAGTATAGCAAATTGCTATGCTGTCCTGCTTTTTCTTTCTCGTTCAATGGTCTGCCTGTTCTCGTCCTGCTTCAGTTCTCCGACGAAGTTCCAAATAATCTGGATTTTCTGCCGCCGGTGGCCGCTGGACTTGTCCGGCGCATGGACGATAATCTTCTTCACAAACTCGTTGACAATCGTAGGCGTGAGTTCGGTAATCCCTACATACTTCCGAATGACCGCCGCAAAACTGTCAAAATCCGCTTTGTCCTGCTCGTAGGTATTTACCATTTCCCGGCCTGCCTTGACCTTTTCTGTCAGTTCTTCCTGTTCTGCTTCATACTCGGCGGACAACTTCAAAAACCGTTCGTGGGAAATTGCGCCGGATATATCGTCCTCATAGATACGCTTGAAAATCCGGTCAAGTTCCGCAATCCTCTTTTCCGCCTGGGCAATTTCACGTTTGCGCTTTTTTGCCGCCTTTTCCGCTTCCTCAAACCGCTGCTCATACACCGCCTTTTGGAAACTCATAATATCCTCAAAAAACATGGCGGTTACATCGAATATCCGGCACAGCACAAACCGTTTCAGCGTTTCCTCGCGGATAAAGTGCATGGTGCAATCCCCCGTATTGCTCTTGTACCTCGCGCAGCGGTAACAATCCTGCTCCGGGGTCATGTTCTTGCCCGTAGCAAAGTGCAATTTGCTTCCACAATCAGCGCAGTACAGCAGGCCGGAAAACAACCCTTGCCGTTCCGCCTGTTTGGCGGGACGGCGTTTGTTTGCCCGAAGTTCCTGCACTCGCTCAAATATATTGCGGTCAACAATGGCGGGTTGCGTGTCGGGGAAGATACGGTAATTCTCTGGGGCGTTTTGCAGACGCTTTTTCAGTTTGTGGGACTTGGAGTAGGTTTTGAAGTTCACCGTACACCCTGTATATTCGGGGCGTTCCAAAATGCCGGAAACAGATTTATAATCCCACCGATAGAGGTTATCCGGCATGGGTTTCCCGTCCCGTTTTGCGTAGTACGCCTTGACGGTCAAAACCTTATCGGCAGTCAATACCTTTGCAATTTGCATCGGTCCTTTTCCGGCAACGCACAAGTCAAAAATCCGTTTGACGATCTCGGCGGCTTCCTCGTCCACAATCCACTTTTTCTTGTCGTTGGGATCTTTCACATAGCCGTATGGCGGGTTGCTGCAAAGATGTTCCCCGGCGTTGCCCTTTGCCCGCATGACGGCGCGGATTTTCTTGCTGGTGTCGTGGGCATAGAAATCGTTGAACAAATTGCGGAAAGGGGTAAAATCGTTGTCGCCCTTGTCGCTGTCCACACCGTCGTTGATTGCGATATAGCGAATATCACGTTCGGCAAAGAAACTCTCGGTGTAGTAGCCGACTTTCAGATAATCCCGCCCCATGCGGGACATATCCTTGACGATAACCGTTTTGACCTTTCCCGCTTCCGCAAGGCGTATCATCTCATTCCAGCCGGGCCTATCGAAAGTTACCCCAGAAACGCCATCGTCAATGAAAAAAGTTGGATTTGGAAAGCCATTGTCCTCTGCATACTTCAAAAGGATTTTCTTTTGATTGACAATGCTGTTACTGTCCCCGTCAAGCGCGTCCTCTTGACTTAATCGGGCATATAAAGCGGTAATGTTGTCGGGATAATTTTTCGTTGTTGTCATTGTTCATTCCTCCTGTAATGAACGCCCGACAAACAGGTTGCTATCGCTATTATAACGCTCCTTGCTTTTCTTGTCAGCAGGCGTTTCGACGGTTTCCGCTTTGATAAGGCGCGTCATCTTGTCGTAGAGCAGTTCGGAGCCGCCACAGGAAGTTTCAATTTCAAAGACCGTCCCGCCGATTTTATAGCATACGGTTTCATTCAGAGGGTTGCCCCTTTTGGGTAATAAATCGTTGTGTTCCGTTTCTCGTTTCCTTTCCATTCCTTTCCCGTCCTTTCCTTGTTTTGAGCAGGGAGCAAGCACAGCAAATGAGTACCCATTTGCCGCTTGCTACTTCCGCAGCAAGCATAGGAGAGGGGTACCCTTTCCGTAAAAATCCCCGTTTTGACGCTATGCGCCGGACGGGGATTTTCTCTTGTTGGGAGTTTCCCAAACCCTTTTACTTCCCCTTGCTCAATATCCCGTTTGAAAAGCGGCTTTTGTTGCACTTTGCCCTTCACTATATACAACGCCGCATTTTCGATTTTGCCAAAGCGACAAGAGAGATTTTTATGAAAAGTTCATTATATACGGTCAGTTGCTATTATTCGTTTGACCGTATATACTATATCATAGTAGGATTTAAGAAGAAAGGACGGGTATGAATATGGAATATATGTCATGCGCAGAAGCAGCGGCAAAGTGGGGCATTTCTGAAAGGCGGGTGCAGAAACTTTGCGAGGGTAATCGCATACCCGGCGCGGTGAAGTTCAGCCGCGTTTGGCTAATACCCAAAGACGCGGAAAAGCCCATTGACGGGCGAAGGAAAAAGGAAAATCCATGAGAATAATCCTCGGAAAACACGCAATGAACGCCAACTCTATGATTCATAGGTTGTATTCTCACAGGCTGTTAGATAAAATTTAATCAGCAGGAGGCAGAAAATATGGATACAAATGCAACAGGCCGTTTTATAGCTGAACTCCGAAAACAAAAGGGGTACACACAAAAGGAATTAGCCGAAAAACTTATGGTAACAGACAAAGCAATTTCTCGATGGGAAACAGGAAAAGGACTTCCCGATACTTCGCTGTTAAAACCTCTTGGGGATATTTTAGGTGTTTCCGTTAGCGAATTGCTGTCTGGTAGGATTATTGAGGAGGCAAATATGAAAGATCAGACAGATAAAATCATCTTGGAGTCGTTAAATTATTCAAAGCGTATGCTTGCGAGTACGATAAGTGTAATTCTATTGATTATTGGTGTTTCTTTGATAATTTCACCGTTATTCTTGGCAAGTCAAAGTTATATTTGGATATTGGGTCTTGCCATTGTAGCAATAGCAATCCTCTACATCTATATAAGAAAGAGGGGAGATTCAATGAAAACGACAAACAAAGCATATTATTTGACCGCTATCGCATTACAGGGTATAGCGTTAATTTTGGAAATATTACCTATTGGTGCGGTCATGGTTTTTGCGACAAGTCCCACCGAACGTACCATCGAAATATGTTCGTATTTCAGCCTGCTTCCTGTGGGTTATGCAAATGTCACTCCTATGTTGACAGGAATTTTGACAGTTGCAATAATCTTGACCGGTGTAATTGTTTTATTTAAGTTTGATAAATCCACCAAATTCAGGAAAGCAGTATTTATTTGTAGTATCGTTTCTTTGCTGTTTTCAATAGTTCCGTTATTCCTGTTCGGTACCGTTGGTATGACAGCAGCGAGTTATGCGGTTTCTGGAGCAATCCTTTTGTCAATCTGTTTGCAAGCTGTGGCAAATCGGCAAGAATAATTCTTGTCAATCCACTACATCAAATTTTAAAAATTGAGCCAGACGCATAGACGCAGAGCCAAACAAAATAAACGGGCAGCGGCTTTGCAAAGGCAAGGTCGCTGCCCGTTTGACTTATTAGATAATATGGAGGTGGCGCATTGGAAAAAGAAAAATGGGTGCTATGCCCGATCTGTAACAACAAGACCCGGATTAAAGTGCGCCCCGATACAGTGCTTGAACACTTCCCGCTGTTTTGCCCGAAGTGTAAGCAGGAAACACTAATCAATGTAAAGCAACTCAATATATCTGTTATCCAAGAGCCGGACGCACAGACGCAGAGCCGATAACACGCAAATCAAATGCGGTTATCGGCTCTGTTGTTTTATTTGGAGGTATCTATGTTGATTGCCATTTCTCATAACCTACGGTCAAAAAAAGCCTTTGCGCCTATACGGGATTTTGCGCCTATGAGCATGAACACACAAGTCATATAGTTATCTCTTATAATTCCTGTTTTCAACGCCCATGCGGTTTTATGCTGCATGGGCGTTGGTTGTTCTCACCCCCATTTTGGCAGAAAGGGGGTGAGAAAGATGATAAATACAGAGCAGTACCGGGAACATATCGAGTACACTTTTAACGCCTTTTGCAAGATTGTCCTTTACCATGCTGCATTGGACACTTACAAGAAAATACGGCGAAAACAGCAGTTTGAAGTATCCCTCGACTATCTTCGGGAGTTTGATTTTGAGCCTGTTACTACAACAGACGAGTATTTTGTGAAATACGATGTGCCTACCGCTTTTACCATTCGTGGAAAAACAGTCATTGTGGAAAGCGAGCAGTTAGCAGCCGCGCTTTTGAACTTACCGGAAAAGCGGCGGGAAGTACTGTTTTTGTGGTACTATCTCGGTTACAGCGACGAGGAAATCAGCAAGATGTGCGGCATTAGTCGAAGCGCAGTCTTCCGCAGACGAAAGATTGCCTTGCGCTTACTGCGACAAGAAATGGAGGCGTTAGAAAATGAAGAATAGGAAGTACAATTTGCTGCCCTATGAAACGATTGTAAAGGCAGCCGCAGGGGAGCCGGAAGCGGTGAACACCGTCATTCAAACCTATACCGGCTACATCAAATACCTGTCCTACTTTCAAGGAAGTATCAATGACGATATTCAAGATCACCTCAAAGCATGCTTAATGGAAGCCTTACCCAAGTTCCGCTTTGACAGATGACAAGTAGCAAAGCCAGAAAAAGCCGTCAAGGATAAACTTTGCGCTTCGCGTCCTTGACGGCTTTTCCCGCCTTTACTGTTGGGTAATCAAGAGGGCGCAAACGGATAACCGCTTGCGCCCTCAAAATATTATGAGTATGTTGTTACGCGGTAGGAAGTGATAGAGCCTTGCACAACGCGGCTTTACAGACTTGAAAACACAATGGTTGAGAGGTTTATATTCCTGCCCTTAAAAATGAGGTTCTACTGCGTAACATTTTGCTATGCCAGCGTGGATATTTAGGCGGGCAAAAAGCCTTGATTTATGCGGCTTACAGCGGGCAGGAATAGAGCAGGGAATATCATATCCCTCGGAAGCACAAAAATGCTGTTCTATCGTTCCATGCGGTACAGAAAAAGCGGGCAAGAAGTTTTTGACCTCTTACCCGCTTTTCGTTGCAACCTGTCTGCCAGCCGTTAAATTAGTTTGTTTTCAAACCTTCCTTATCGGTGGTTGGCTTTTGGGCGGCCCTTGTTTTCTTACAGCTTTGTCACCATGGGGATGATCATGGGGCTGCGCTTGGTGTGCTTATAGAGATAGCTGCTCACGGCGGAGCGCACAGTGCGGCATACGTCGCCCTCGTCCCGGCGCTTCTTGGCGGACATTCCATCCACAGCCTCCGTGGCCACCCGGCGCATATCCTCCAGTAGCTCCTCGGACTCCTTCACGTACACGAAGCCTCGGGTGACGATCTCCGGCGGGCACAGCAGCTGGTGGTCGTGGCTGGACATGGGTAGCACGATGACCGCCATGCCGTCCTCCGCCAGCAGCTTCCGGTCGTTCAGCACCACCGCGCCCACTTCGCCCACGCCGCCGCCGTCCACGAACACCTCGCCGGCGGGCACGGTGGTCTCGCACTTGATGTGCTTGGTGGTCAGCTCGATGACGCTGCCGTTGTCGGCCACCACGATGCTGGTAGGAGCCATGCCCATGCTCTCCGCCACACGCTTGTGGATCTGCAGCATCCGCTGCTCGCCGTGCAGGGGGATAAAGAACCTGGGCTTCGTCAGCGCGTGGATGATCTTCAGCTCCTCCTGACAGGCGTGGCCGGACACGTGCAGCATATCCGCCTTGTCATACACCACGTCCGCGCCCTTTCGGAACAGCTCATTGATGACCCGCCCCACCGTCACTTCGTTGCCGGGTATGGCGCTGGCGGAGATGATGACCTTGTCGCCGGGGCCGATGTCCACCTGCTTGTGGGTGGAGAACGCCATGCGGTACAGGGCGCTCATTTCCTCACCCTGGGAGCCGGTGGTCACGATGACCTGCTGGTTCAGGGGCAGTCCCTTGATGCGGTTGATGTCCATCAGCGTGTTTTTGGGCACCTTCATGTACCCCAGCTCCGTGGAGACCTTCATGATGTTCTCCATGCTCCGGCCGGTAACGGCCACCTTCCGCCCGCAGGCCGCCGCGGCGTCCAGCACCTGCTGGATGCGGTGCACATTGCTGGCGAAGGTGGTCACGATGATCCGCTTGTCGCACCCGGTGAACTGCCGCTTGAACGTGGCGCCCACGGCGCGCTCACTCATGGTATAGCCCGGGCGCTCCACATTAGTGGAGTCCGCCAGCAGCGCCAGCACACCCTGCTTGCCCAGTTCACCGAAGCGCGCCAGGTCGATGACCTCCCCGTCGATGGGCGTGGAGTCGATCTTGAAGTCGCCGGTGTGTACGACCGCGCCCATCCGCGTGTGGATGGCGAAGGCCACCGAGTCGGCGATGGAGTGGTTCACGTGGATGAACTCCACCTGGAACTTGCCTGCCCGCACCGTCTGACCCGGCTCCACGGTGATCAGCTTCGTAGAGCTGGCCAGCCCGTGCTCCTGCAGCTTCAGCTTGATCAGCCCCGCGGTGAACCGCGTGCAGTAGATGGGTATATTGATCTGCTTGAGCACATAAGGGATGGCCCCGATGTGGTCCTCGTGCCCGTGGGTGATGAACAGACCCCGCAGCCGGCTGCGGTTTTTCACCAGATAGCTGACGTCGGGAATGACGCAGTCGATGCCGTACATATCGTCGCCGGGGAAGGCCATGCCACAGTCCACCACGATGATGTCGCCGCCGTACTCATAGACGGTCATGTTCTTGCCGATCTCATTCAGACCGCCAAGGGGAATGATCTTGAATTTTTCTGCCATAAAAGAATAAATGCTCCTTTTCAGATAAGATAGAGCGCGTCGCGGCGGGTAAAAATGACCGCACGGAAACAAAGGCGTTCTGCCCCGCCCGCCTGCCCTGCATCGCAGGGGGAGGGAACAGTCTGTCGCCCGTCGTCAGCACTCGATATAGAGGGGAACGCCCTCGTTTGCTATATTGACCGCGGCATCCACGCACCGCGAAACAACCAAAAAATACGTGCCGTATTCAGCACTTTTCACAAAGTATACCACAGTTTTTCCCATTTGTACACCCCCAACTTGCCGACGGCATTTGATGGTATTTGACACCCGCCGCCCCGCCGGGAAAATTCCCCGCTGATTTCCCGAAAAGCGTATTGTCCCCGCCCGGCTTTCGTGCTATAATAAACTACTCTCAGTATGGAGTAGTATCCCCGGCGGGAAGGAGGCGCGTTCCCTTGAGCAAGAAGATCATACGCGGATTTCGTACCAATATGACGCTGTACAGCCTGTGCCTCATCGCCTTTGTGGCGGTGACGGTGCCCTTCCAGCCGCTGCTGGCGGCGGCGGAGGGCCTGGTGGCGCTTCTGGTCATCCTGGTGGGCCGCCGCCGCAACAAGATGGCCCAGGCCTCTGTCCGCCAGTACATGGACCGCGTCTCCGGCGGTATGGATACCGCCCGGTCCAGCAATATGCTCTACGCGCCTCTGCCCATGCTGGTGTTCGATGTAGCCACCGGCGAGATCCTGTGGTGCAACGATATGTTCACGGACCTGACCGGCCTGAAGGATAAGATCTTTGAAACGGCGGTAGACGCCGTGATCCCCGACTTCACCTACCGCTGGCTGCTGGACGGCAAGCGTGAATATCCCGAGCAGTTCCGCTGGAACGACCGTATCTACCGCGTCTTCGGCGCCCTGAGCCGCCCGGAGCCGGAGGGCGGCGACCAGCCCACCCTGGCCACTACCTACTGGATGGACATCACTGAGGCTGAGCAGATGCGCCAGACCCTGGAGCTGACCAAGCCCCTTATGGCCATCCTCATGGTGGATAACTATGAGGAGCTGATGAAGGCCTGCCCCGAGAATAAGCGCTCGGCGCTGCTGGCCGCGCTGGAGGAACAGCTGAATAACTGGGCCGCCGGCTCCGGCGGGCTGCTGCTGGGCTACGACCGCGACCGTTACCTCTACCTCTTCGAGGAGAAGGACTACACCGGCTACACCGAAAGCAAGTTCGACGTGCTGGAAAAGGTCCGCCAGGTCCAGGCCGGCGAGGGTGTGTCCGCCACGCTGTCCATCGGCGTGGGCCGGGACGAGGACAGCTTCGAGCAGCTGTTCAAGAACGCCTCCCTGGCGTTGGAGATGGCCCTCTCCCGCGGCGGCGATCAAGCTGTGGTCAAGGACCGTGTGAACTTCGAGTTCTACGGCGGCCGCAGCAAGTCCACCGAAAAACGTACCAAGGTCAAGTCCCGCGTCATGGCCAACGCTCTGGGTGAGCTGATCGACGATGCCAAGCAGGTGTACGTCATGGGTCACAAATACGCGGATATGGACTCCCTGGGCGCCGCCGTGGGCATCTGCTGTATCGCCCGCAAGCGCGGCAAGCCCTGCCAGATCATCATCGACACCGAGAACAACGCCGCCCACCCCATCCTGCGGCGTCTCTCCGAGCAGCCGGAATACGCCAATACCGCCATTTCCGGCCAGGATGCCTTTATCAAGTGCCAGCCCGGCTCCCTGCTGGTGGTGGTAGACACCAACCGCCCCGAGAGCGTGGAGTCCGAGGAAATGCTGGAGACGTGCAACCGTGTGGCCGTCATCGACCACCACCGCCGCGGCAGCAGCTACATTGAGAAGATGGCCCTGAACTACCATGAGCCCTACGCCTCCTCCGCCAGCGAGTTGGTGGCGGAGCTGATGCAGTATCTGGTGGAGCCGTCTGACGTGCTGAAATGCGAGGCCGAGGCCCTGCTCTCCGGCATCGTGCTGGATACCAAGAATTTTACCAACCGCACCGGCGGCCGTACCTTCGAGGCGGCGGCCTACCTCCGCCGTCTGGGGGCCGACACCCAGGATGTCCAGCGGATGTTCCAGGGGGACCTGAACTCCATGATCGCCCGCTATGACATTATCCGTCAGGCAGAGCTGTACTGCGACGATATCGCCGTGGTGGCCCTGGATGAGGAGTGCGACCGCGTCACCGCCGCCAAGGCGGCCGATGAGCTGCTGACCCTCAAGGGCATCCGTGCCAGCTTTGTGCTGTATAAAAAAGGTGACGGCGTGTATATGTCTGCCCGTTCTTTGGGCGAGGTCAACGTCCAGGTGATCCTGGAGGCCCTGGGCGGTGGCGGCAACTCCACCACCGCCGGCGGCCAGGCGGACAACATCACCGTGGCCGAGGCCAAGGCAAAGCTGCTGGAGGCCATCGACAAGTACTTTGAAAATTAAGGTAAAGGAGATACAGATATGAAAGTCATTCTCAAGCAGGACATCAAAGGCAAGGGCAAGAAGGGCCAGATGATCGAGGCCGCCGAGGGCTATGCCCGCAACTTTCTGATCCCCAAGGGCATGGCTGTGGAGGCCACTGCCGACGCCGTCAACACCATGAACCTCCAGGCCAAGGCCAAGGCCAAAGCCGACGCCGAGGCCAAGGCCGAGGCACTGGCCATCGCCGAAAAGCTGAAGGCCTGCCAGGTGAAGATCGCCGCCAAGGGCGGCGAGGGCGGCAAGCTGTTTGGCGCCATCACCGGCGCCGCCATCGCCGATGCCCTTCAGGCCCAGCACGGCCTGACCATCGACGGCAAGAAGCTGGTGCTGGACCAGCCCATCAAGAGCTTCGGCAGCTATGAGGTCAAGGCCAGGCTGGGCTACGAGGTCTCCGGCACCGTGTACGTCCACGTCATCGAAGAGAAATAAGCGGGGAAAGCACCGCGCCGCAGGCGCGGCTATTACCGTAATTTTGAAAGGAGGTCTTCCCATGGCCAACAACACCGACGCCCTGCTGACGCCGTCCATGCCCCATTCCCCTCAGGCGGAGCAGGCGGTGCTGGGCTCCATGCTCATCGACGCCGACTGCGTCAAGGACGTGATGGACAAGCTGCAGGCCCAGGATTTCTATCTGCGGACCAACCGGGAGATCTTCGAGACGATCTACCATATGTTCGTCTACTCCCAGCCCATCGACGGCGTCACCGTGGCCGGCGAGCTGGAGAAGAACGGACTGTATAACGACAATACCCGTTCCTATCTGCTGCAGCTGATGGAGGTCACTCCCACCAGCGCTAACGTCATGGAGTACGTCCGCATCGTGCAGGACAAGTCCCTTATGCGCCAGGTGGCCCAGGCCGCCGGCAGCATCACCGCCATGGTGCAGGAGGGCGGCGGCGCCGCCGGCGATATGCTGGAAGCCGCCGAGCAGCAGATCTACGCCATCCGCCGTGGCCGCAGCGCCCAGGGCATGGTGACGGTGGGCATGGTGCTGGGCGACGTGATGAGCCAGTTGGCCGAGCTGTCCGCTAACGGAGGCCGGACCGTGCCGGGCCTGTCCACAGGACTCTCCGCTGTGGATGCCAAGATCAACGGCATGAACAAGTCCGACCTGCTCTTGCTGGCCGCCCGTCCCGGTATGGGCAAGACCAGTATGGCCCTGAATGTGGCCCTGTCCGCCGCCCGCGAGTCCGGCAAGACCGTGGCCATCTTTTCCCTGGAAATGTCCAAGGAGCAGCTGGTCACCCGCCTCATCGCCAGCGAGGGCCTGGTGGAGAACCAGCGCTTGATCACCGGCAACCTGCGGGAGAGCGACTGGCAGCGCATCGCCGAGGCCGCCTCCGCCCTCAGCCGCATGGACATCCGTATCGATGATAATCCACTGCTGACCGTGGCGGATATGAACGCCAAGTGCCGCCGCCTGGAAAATCTGGGCCTGGTGGTCATCGACTATCTTCAGCTGATGACCTCCGCCGGCGGTAAGGGCTATTCCGGCGAGAACCGCCAGCAGGCGGTGTCCGACATCAGCCGTATGCTGAAGATCATGGCCAAGGAGCTGCAGGTGCCCGTGCTGTGCCTGAGCCAGCTGAGCCGTGCCAATGAAAAGCGCGAGGATAAGCGCCCTATGCTGTCCGACCTGCGCGAATCCGGTGCCATCGAGCAGGACGCCGACATCGTCATGTTCCTCTACCGGGACGACTACTATAACAGCGATGCCGAGAAGCGCAACGTGGCCGAGTGCATCGTAGCCAAGAACCGCCACGGCGAGACCGGCAAGGTAGAACTCCGCTGGATGCCCGAGTACACTGCCTTCGGCACGCTGGAGACCCGCTATGACGAGGATGAGTGAGCCCCTGGACCTGACCGCGTGGATGACGCGCTGGCGGATGCTCCCGCCCCCCGGCGGACTGATCCTCTGCGCCGTGTCCGGCGGCCGCGACTCCGTCTGCCTGCTGGACTGCCTGTGGAAGCTGGGTCGGGCCCGCGATTTCCGCGTGGCTGCCGCCCACCTGAACCACGGTATGCGTCCCACGGCCCAGCGTGACGAGGACCTGGTCCGCGCCCTCTGCGCCGAACGGAACATTCCCTTCTACACCGAAACGGTGGACGTCTACGCCCTCTGCGCCGTCTGGCGCCTGACGGTGGAGGAGACGGGCCGCCGCGCCCGCTACGACTTCCTCCGCCGCACGGCGGATGCCCTTGCCGCGGATTTTATCGCCACCGCCCACCACCGCGACGACCAGGCCGAAACGGTCCTGCTGCAGCTGCTTCGCGGCACCGGCCCCCAGGGGCTTACCGGCATTCCCCCTGTCCGTGACGGCATCATCCGCCCCCTACTGGATACGCCCCGCGCCGCTATCGATGACTACATCGCGCAGAACCGCCTCCCCTACGTCACTGACGAGACGAACCTGGACACCCACTACGCCCGCAACCGCCTCCGGCTGGACATCATGCCCCAGCTGCTGGCGATCAACCCCGCCGCCGCGGCGCACATCGCCCGCACGGCGGATATCCTGCGCGTCGAGAACGACCTCCTGGACGCCCAGGCCGCCGCCCTCCTGCCGCCGGAGGGCACGACGCTCCCCTGCGCCGCGCTCCTCTCCGCGCAGGAGGCCCTGCGTCCCCGTATGCTTCGCCTGCTGACGGACCGCCTCGGCGCGGGCAAAAAGGACTTCACCGCCGCCCACTACCGGGCGCTGGAGACACTGGCACAGACCGGCGGCGCCCTTTCTCTGCCCGGCGGCGCGTCCGCCGTCTGCCGTGACGGTGCCCTGACCCTCTCCGACGCGCCCGCCCCACTGGACGAGGCGGCGCTCCGCCCCGGCGATAACCTCGCCGGCCTCTGGCGCATCACCCTCTCTGACGCGCCCGTCCCCGACGCCCTGGCACTGCGGTCCGGGCCCTGGACCGTTCGGCCCTGGCGCCGCGATGACCGCCTGACCCTGCCCGGCAGCCGCGGCAGCCGCAGCCTCAAGCGCCTGTTCGCCGAGCACGGCATCGCCCCGCCGGAGCGCGATACCTGGCCCGTCCTCTGTCTGGCGGGCCGCCCCGCCGCCGTCTGGCGTGTGGGCATTGACCAGAAAGCCCTGCCGGAGTGTTCCGGCGACACCATATACATCACCATCACAAAAAACAACGGAGGATAACAAGCAATGGCAAAGAGTAATATGGATCAGGATATCCTGAAGGTCCTGCTGTCTGAAGAGGAGATCAAGGCCCGCGTCCAGGAGCTGGGTGACCGGCTGTACGACAGATTTAAGGACAAGAACCCCATGTTTGTGGGCGTTCTCAACGGCTGCTTCATTTTCATGGCGGACCTGGTCCGCGCCGCCCAGCTGAAAAGCGAGGTGGAGTTCATCGGCCTCTCGTCCTATAAGAACGCCACCAAGTCCTCCGGCGTGGTACAGATCACCCGCGACCTCCAGCGCGACATCAGCGGCCGTGACATCATCATCGTCGAGGATATTCTGGACTCCGGCAATACCCTGTATTTCCTGACGGAGTACCTGAAGACCAAGGGCGCCGCCTCCGTCACCATCGCTACCCTGCTGGATAAGCCCGCCCGCCGCGAAAAGCCCATCACCGCCGACTATGCCGGCTTCGAGGTCCCCGACGAGTTTGTGGTGGGCTACGGCCTGGACTACTGCCAGCAGTACCGGAATATGCCCTATATTGGGGTCCTCAAGCCCGAGGTCTACAGCAAGTAAAGCCGCCCCCGCTTATGTGTCGCTCCAACCCCCCGCCCCGCGCCAAGGAAGTCTTGAAACGCAGTTTCAAGCGGCGCTTTTGGTGACTTTTATCGCCGGGGATAAAAGTCACTCGCCGCCGCGGCGGCGAAACACCCTCCCCCACCCCATAGCATTTGAGAATAGGAAGTGAAGTATATGGAAAACAAAGGCGGAAAACGCCTGGCCCCCACCAGCGAGCCGGTGAAAACCACACCTCCGGCCACCGCGGCCGACGAGGTAAAGACCCCCACGGAGCAGCCCGCCCCCGCGGAGAGCGCCGCACCCGCCCCGGCGGAGACGGCGGCCCCTGCGGCCAAGCCCGCCAAAAGCCGCGGCCGCAGACTGTGGGATGACTACGGCTACCTGCTGGTGACGCTGGCGGCGGTGTTCGTGCTGTTCAAGGTGCTGCTGCAGCTGGCCTATGTGCCCAGCGGCTCCATGGAGACCACCATCCCCACCAAGTGCCTGCTGATCGGCTGGCGTCTGCCCTACCTGGTGTCTGACCCGGTGCCGGACCGCGGCGACATCGTCACCTTCTGGGACGAGGAGCTGAACAAGGTCCTGGTAAAGCGCGTCGTCGGCCTGCCCGGCGAGACGCTCTCCTTCAAGAACGGCTATACCTACGTCAACGGTGAGAAGCTGGACGAGAGCTACCTGCCCACCCAGGGCATCACCACCCTGCCGGACAGCATGGCCGACAAGATCTTCACCGTGCCGGAGGGCTGTATGTTCGTCATGGGCGACAACCGCACCGGCTCCAACGACAGCCGTCTGCTGGGCGAGCCCTATATCCCGGTGGAGGCTGTCCAGGCGCGGATGCTGGTGGCCATCTCCGTGGGCAGTGACCAAAGCTGGCAGGGCGTCCGCTGGATCGGCTGAGAAGGGAGACGGGGAGACATGGAAAGAAAACGTTTCAGCGGCGTCATGCTGCTGTTCATTGTGCTGGCGGTGGTGCTCATCACCCAGGTGGTGGGCAACCTCGGCCGTTCCGGCGACGTGAGCTACAGCGATATGCGCGCCTATTTCACGGCGGAGAAGGTCAAGTCCTTCACCGCCACCGACACGCGCCTGGTGGCGAAGCTGCAGGACGGCTCCAGCGTCAGCTGCGCCCTCCACAGCTTCGACACGTTTTATAACGACATGAACGATCTGGTGGTGTCCCAGGCGGAAAAGGGCGTCATCACCAGCTATGACTACGCCGCCGGTAACGAGAACGGCTGGCTGCGTACCCTGCTGCCCTATGTGCTGGCGGCCATGGCCTTCATCCTGCTGATGAACCTGATCGCCCGTATGGGCGGCATGGGCGGCGGCGCCGTCAACGATAAAATGGCCCGCTTCGGCGAGGCCCGTATCCAGGATATCCCCTCTGACGGCAAGAAGGTCACGTTCAAGGACGTGGCCGGTGCCGATGAGGAGAAGGAGGAGCTGGAGGAGATCGTCCAGTTTCTGCGCGATCCCCAGCGCTATACCGAGCTGGGCGCGCATATTCCCAAGGGCGTGCTGCTGGTGGGCCCTCCGGGCACCGGCAAGACGCTGCTGGCCAAGGCCGTGGCCGGCGAGGCGGATACCGCCTTCCTCTCCATCTCCGGCTCCGATTTTGTGGAGATGTATGTGGGCGTGGGTGCCAGCCGCGTCCGTGACCTGTTCGAGCAGGCCAAGAAGCAGGCTCCGGCCATCGTCTTCATCGATGAGATCGACGCCGTGGGCCGCCAGCGCGGCAGCGGCCTGGGCGGCGGCCATGACGAACGCGAGCAGACCCTGAACCAGCTGCTGGTGGAGATGGACGGCTTCGCCGCCAACGAGGGTGTGGTGGTCCTGGCGGCTACCAACCGTGTGGACATTCTGGACCCGGCGCTGCTGCGCCCCGGCCGGTTCGACCGCCAGGTGTTCGTGGGCCTGCCGGATATTAAGGGCCGCGAGGAGATACTGAAGATACACGCCAAGGGCAAGCCCCTGGCGGAGGATGTGGACCTGGGCTCCGTGGCCCGCGCTACCTCTGGCTTTACCGGTGCGGATCTGGAGAACCTGCTGAACGAGGCGGCGCTGCTGACCGGCCGCCGCGGCCAGCGCTTCATCACCGAGGAGGCCATCCACCAGTCTGTCATCAAGGTCATCGCCGGCCCGGAGAAGCACAGCCGCGTGGTGCCCGAGGCCGAGCGTCGGCTCACTGCCTATCACGAGGCCGGTCACGCCGTGGTCATGCAGGCCCTGCCGGACCTGGACCCCGTACATCAGATCACCATCGTCCCCCGCGGTCAGGCCGGCGGCATGACCATCTATCTGCCGGAGGAGGACCGTTCCTACCTGTCCCGCCGCTATATGCTGGACCGGGTGGCCGGCCTGCTGGGCGGCCGCGCCGCCGAGGAGATGATGCTGGGTGATATCTCCACCGGTGCCTCCAGCGACATCCAGCGGGCCACGGCCATCGCCCGCAAGATGGTGGGCACCTACGGTATGTCGTCCAGGCTGGGCAACGTGGCCTTTGATGCCGGCACCGACGAGGTGTTCATCGGCAAGTCCATGGCCCACACCCGCCCCTACTCCGAAAAGACGGCGGCGGAGATGGACGCGGAGATCCGCGCCATCATAGACGAGGCCTACGAAAAATGCCGTGAGATACTGGCTCGGTACAAGACGGAGCTGACGGCGGTGGCGGAGTATCTGCTGGAGCACGAGACCATGGACGGCGATACGTTCAAGACATATTTCACGCAAAGCGGCGAAAGCCGTCAGTGAGAGTGATATAACGATATGCGGAACCGGCAGGCGCATCTGCGCCCGCCGGTTTTTGCACAAAAAGTGACACCGGTTTTGTGCACAATGACGGAACAGACCGTCCGCCATAGGGAGACAATCAAGGGGGAAAGTTTACCAACACAGGGCGTTTGTCCTCTGAACAAGGACATACTGGCGATTATTACGGATTCTTAACGCCATGTCGCTGATGCAAAAGCTGTGATTTTTAGAGGTTGTTACAATTGTTTTTGCCAAATATTTTCGCTAAAATACACATATTCTGTGAGCGGTCGACAGACTTGACCGCTGCAAGGTGAATTTAGGAGGAATTACCATGAAAAAGTTTTTAGCAATGATGCTGGCGCTGGTCATGGCTCTGTCTCTGGTGGCCTGCGGTGAGCAGGGCGACAGTCAGAAGGGTGATGATTCCGCTTCCGGCGACAAGGTCGTTAAGATCGGCGTGTTTGAGCCCACTTCCGGTCAGAACGGCGGCGGCGGCAAGAAGGAGATCCTGGGTATTGAGTATGCCCACTCCCTGAAGCCCACCGTTACCATCAACGGCGAGGAGTACAGTGTGCAGTTGGTCTATGCGGACAATGCTTCCGACCAGGCTAAGGCACCCACTGCCGCGCAGACCCTGATTTCCCAGGGTGTGTCTGTGGTGATCGGTACATATGGTTCTGCTTGCGCGATTGCTGCCGGCCCTCTGTTCGAGAGCGCTAAGATCCCTGCCATCGGCACTTCCTGCACCAACCCCCAGGTGACTGCGGGCAATGACTACTACTTCCGTGTCGGCTACATTGATCCGTTCCAGGGCGCTGTGATGGCCAACTTTGCGTTCAATGAGAAGGGTAGCAGCAACTGTGCCCTGATCATCGAGTCCGGCGATGACTACTCCGCTGGTTTCGGCAACTACTTCCGTCAGGAGATGGAGCGTCTGGGCGGCAAGGCTACCACTCTGGAGTTCCAGAAGGGCGAGGCTGACTTCTCCACTATCATGGCTTCCATCAAGTCCGAGGGTTACGACGGCATCTTTGCTCCTGTTTCCATCGAGACCGCGGCTATGATTATCTCTCAGGCCCGCGATGCCGGCATCACCTGCCCCATCATGGCTGGCGACACCTGGGATGACATCTCCATCGCCCAGCGTACCGGCAGCAAGGCTACCGATATTTACTTCTCCGCTTTCTTCGATGCCGCCGATACCACCAATGAGGCCGGTAAGGCTTTCGTGGACGGTTTCACCAAGTGGGTGGCTGAGGATGCGACCCGCGTGGAGAACAACGGCGGTGTGTCCGACGTTATCTCCAGCGTGACCCCCTGCGGCTATGACGCTTACATGGCAGCTGTGGGCGCGATCGAGGCGGCCCAGTCCACTGACGGCGCCACCATCCGCGATGCGCTGGCAACTCTGGAGATCTCCGGCCTCATCACCGGTGACCTGAAGTTCGACGAGAACGGCGACGCTATCAAGAACTACGCGGTTATCAAGACCATCGAGAACGGTGAGATTGTGTACTTCAGCACCTTCAACGGTTTGGAGTAAAAGACGGCATACGTCGAGTCTGGGACGAACCTCATTGTAGGATAACAGCCATTGTGGGGGGAGCGTGCGCTCCCCTCACAATGCAACTTTCATGACTCTTGCGTTTTTGGATGCCGATGGCATCGCCCCCGGTCTCCGAAAGCGCAAGATTCATATAAGGAGGATGCTTTACTTATGCATGACGCAGCGTATTATATCGACTTGCTGCTCTCCGGCGTAACGGTGGGCAGCCTGTATGCGCTGATCGCTATCGGCTATACGATGGTGTATGGCATACTGCGTCTGATCAACTTCGCACACGGTGACATCTTTATGATGGCGGGCTTCTTTATGGTATATGCCGCCACCTGGATGCCGATGGCAGTGTGTATTCCCCTGGTACTTATTGCCACAGTGGCGTTGGGTGTTCTGATCGAAAAGGCGGCATACAGCCCCCTGCGTACCGCGCCCCGCATGTCAGTGATGATATCGGCCATCGGCGTCAGCTATCTGCTGCAGAATCTGGCCACCTATATCACCGGCGGTATCGCCCGTGCGTATCCCGACATCCCGTTCCTGACCCAGGTGATGCAGGTGGGCAGTCTGAATGTCAAACGTATCACCATTATCACCCCCATTTTGACTATCTTGCTGGTGGTGGTGTTGGTCATTCTTATCCAGAAGACTAAGATCGGCATGGCCATGCGTGCGGTATCCCGCGACTTTGAGACGGCGCAGCTCATGGGCATCAAGATCAACAGCGTTATTTCCGTGACTTTTGTTATCGGTTCGCTGCTGGCGGGCGTAGCCTCTATTCTGTACTTCTCCAACTATGGTCAGGTCAGCCCCATGATCGGCGCTATGCCTGGCCTGAAAGCCTTTGTAGCGGCGGTGTTCGGCGGTATCGGCTCGATCCCCGGTGCGGTGATCGGTGCGTTTATCATCGGTATCTGCGAGTCGCTTATCAAGTCCAACGCCGATATGGCCGTGTTCAGCAATGCCTTTACGTTTGCACTGTTGATCGTGATCCTGCTGTGCAAGCCCAACGGCTTGTTCGGCGAAAAACTGACGGAGAAGGTGTGAGATATGAAGAACAATAAGAAAAGAAATCTGTTGCTGTCTCTGATCCTCGCCGCCGTCTGCCTTGCTTTCCTGCTGTATGTGGACAAGTTCCAGCACTATTCCATGTTGGCGACCGTGCTGAAAAAGGGCGCGATCTACTCCCTGGTGGCAGTGTCGTTGAACTTGCTGAACGGCTTTACGGGTCTGTTCTCTTTGGGACAGGCGGGCTTTATGATGATCGGTGCGTATACTTATGCAATCCTGACTATTCCCGTGGCTTCCCGCGCTGCCGTGTATCAATATTTTGACGGTGGTATCGTGCAGTTCTGCCTGCCCATGGTGGTGGGTCTGATCCTGGCCGGCGTGGTGCCGACGCTGTTTGCGTGGCTTATCGGCCTGCCAGTGCTGAAGCTGAAGTCCGATTATCTGGCCATTGCCACGCTGGGCTTCGCTGAGATCATGCGCGCTATCATTCAGTGGAACAAGGTGGGCCCGCTGACCAACTCCTCTAACCTGCTGCGGCAGTTCGCCAACTTCGACAGCGTGCTGTTCCCGTTCATTGTTTCCGGCATCTGCATCGCTATTATCGTGCTGATCATCAACTCTACCTACGGTCGTGCCTTCAAGGCGATTCGCGATGATGAGGTGGCGGCAGAAGCTATGGGTATCAATCTGGCCAAGCATAAGATGCAGGCGTTCCTGATCAGCTCCTTCTTTGCCGGTATCAGCGGCGCGCTGCTGGCCATGTTCCAGGCCAGTATCCAGGCCAACGCCTTCACCTCCACCATGACCTATGAGATACTGCTGATTGTGGTCATTGGCGGTATTGGCTCCGTGACCGGCTCCATTCTGGGCTCTTTCCTGTACATCGCCTGCTCCGAATGGTGGCTGCGTTTCCTGGATGACCCCATGCCCTATCTGGGTGTGAACATCCCATTCATGCGCGGCGGCTTCCGTATGCTGGTGTTCTCGGTGATCATTATGATCGTGGTGCTGTTCTTCCGCAAGGGCATCATGGGCGACAGGGAGTTCTCGTGGGATGCCATCATCAACTTCTTCGGAAAGCTGTTCAAAAAAAAGGATAAAGCGGCGAAGGAGGTGACGTCCAAATGAGCAAGAACGTATTGTCCGTGGAGAACGTCACTATGCAGTTTGGCGGCGTGGTAGCCGTGGACAATCTGAATCTGGAGGTCAACGAGGGCGAGATCGTGGCGCTGATTGGCCCCAACGGCGCTGGCAAGACCACAGCGTTCAATGTCATCACCGGTGTGTACGCCCCCACCAACGGGCGGGTGCGCTTCAATGAGGCGTGCATCGTGCGGAACCATCCCTCCGGAAAGATGAAGAAGCAGTATAAGGGTGAGCACGCGGATATGTACACCGCCCAGTTCGCCCCGGAGGAGGCGCTGGACGACGAGGCGCTGAAGGCCTGGAAAGAGGGCCAGAAGGCGTTGGACAGCTACGCATTTACTGACCATGTGCTGGCCCCTACGCCGGATAAGATCACGGCGCTGGGTATGGCCCGTACCTTCCAGAATATCCGTCTGTGGAAGACCCAGACGGTGTTTGACAATGTGCTTATCGCCAAGCATATGCGGCGCACCAGCAATCTGTTTACCGCGGCGTTCCACCTGAACGCCAAGGAGGAGGCGCAGCAGCGCGCTGAGGTGCTGGAGCTTCTGAAGGTGGTGGGTCTGGAGGATGTGCAGAACGAGCTGGCTACCAGCCTGCCCTACGGCAAGCAGCGCCGGCTGGAGATCGCCCGCGCGCTGGCCACCGAGCCCACGCTGCTGCTGCTGGATGAGCCGGCTGCCGGCATGAACCCGCAGGAGACGCTGGAGCTGGCGGAGTTCATCAAGGAGATCCGGGATCACTTCCACAAGACGATCCTGCTGATCGAGCACCATATGGACCTGGTCATGGGCATTGCCGACCGGATTTACGTGTTGGATTTCGGCAAGCTGATCGCCAAGGGCACACCGGAGGAGATACAGAACAACGAGCGCGTCATCGACGCATACTTGGGGGTGGCAGAAGATGCTGAAGATTGAGAATTTGTGTGTGTCTTACGGCGGCATCAAGGCGCTGCGCGGCATCAGCCTTGAGGTACCCGACGGCAAGATCGTCACCCTGATCGGCGCCAACGGCGCCGGTAAGTCCACCACGCTGCGGACTATCTCCGGCCTGGTAAAGGCGGACAGCGGCTCCATCACCTATGACGGACAGGAACTGCTGGGCAAGCCCATCAACAAGATCCTGGAGGCGGGCATCGCCCAGTCCCCGGAGGGCCGGCGGGTGTTCGCCAACCTGACCGTGTTGGAGAACCTGAAGGCCGGCGCGTACCTGCGGAAAGACAAGGACGGCATCGAGAAGGACATCAAGTGGGTGTATGAGCTGTTCCCTCGGCTGGAGGAGCGCAACTGGCAGCTGGCCGGTACGCTGTCCGGCGGCGAGCAGCAGATGCTGGCCGTGGGCCGTGCGCTGATGAGCCGCCCCAAGCTGCTGATGCTGGATGAGCCGTCGCTGGGTCTGGCGCCGCTGGTGGTGCAGGGCATCTTTGATATCATCCGCACCGTCAACGAGCAGGGTGTCACCGTTCTGCTGATCGAGCAGAACGCCAACATGGCCCTGAAGATCGCGGACTACGCCTATGTGCTGGAGACGGGCAACATCACCAAGTCCGGCACCGGCGCGGAGCTGCTGGCGGACGAGTCCATCAAGGAAGCCTACCTGGGCAAAAAGAAGAGCTGAACAAACATCCCCCGGCCGTCAGGCCGGGGGATGTTCATTTTGCGGATTGCCTTTCCTGCGTGAAGTTGTTATAATAGCCGGGAATATGACAGAAAAGGCGGTGCGTGCAATGGCATATGCAATGATGGGGCTGGCGGCGCTGGCGGGCGGTGTGATCCAGCCACTGACGGGCTTTGGCGCGGCGGTCATTATGATGGTGGCGGCCAGCGCGTTTTACGACATGACCATTGCGCCCACCATCGTGGCGCTGATCTGCATGGCCCAGTCCGGCACCATGACGTGGATGTACCGCAAGCATATCGATATAAAGCAGATCGCGCTGCCCATCGGGCTGTACACCGTGTGCAGTCTGGTCATCATCAATCTGCTGGGGAATTTCGACCTGCACGTGCTGACGGCGTTGTTCGGGGCGTTCCTGATCGCGCTGGCGGCGTACTTCCTGCTTTTTGCCAAGCGGGTGAAGCTGGACCAGCCCGGCCTGGCGGCGGGGCTGGTGTGCAGCGCCTTCTCCGGGTGCTGCGCCGGGGCGTTCACCATCGGCGGGCCTATGATGGCGCTGTATTTCGTCGCCATCGCCCGGAGCAAGGAGACGTATGTAGGCAATATGCAGTTCCTGTTCTTTACCACCAACCTCATCAACTTCACCATGCGGACGGTGCGGGGCTATTTCAGCGCGGCACTGCTGCCTATGGCGGGGCTGGGTATGGTGTGCATCCTGCTGGGGCTGTGGATCGGTACACGGCTGAGCCGGAAGATGTCCGGCGACGTGGCCCGGCAGGTGGTGTACATCGGCGTGGGCGTCAGCGGCCTGGTGACGCTGGTGCAGGAGCTGATGAAATAAGATCAAAAAAGAAGCGGCGCACCGCGCCGCTTCTTTTTTTGCTTATTTCCGCAGAATGGTCTCCACCACGCTGTCCAGCCAGTGCCCCTCGAACTGCTCGATGCAGCCGTCGTCGGTCAGCTTGGCCAGCGCCGGGTCGATGGGCATTTTCGCCAGCAGGGGGATGTGGTACGCCTTGGCGGCCTCCTCGGTCTTGCCCTCGCCGAAAATATAGAGTTTCTTGCCGCAGTCGGGACACTGGACGTAACTCATGTTCTCCACCAGGCCCACGATGGGGATGTTCATCATTTGCGCCATCTTCACGGCCTTCTGCACCACCATGGATACCAGGTCCTGGGGGCTGGCCACAATGATGACGCCATCCACCGGCAGCGACTGAAACACGTTCAGCGCCACGTCGCCGGTGCCGGGAGGCATATCCACGAACATATAATCCACATCGTTCCACAGGGTATCACCCCAGAACTGCTGCACCACGCCGCCGATGACCGGCCCGCGCCAGATGACCGGGTCCGTCTCGTGCTCCAGCAGCAGGTTCACGGACATCAGCTGTATGCCGGTGGCGGTGGTCACGGGCACGATGGCGTCGCCCTGCGCCACGGCCCGGCCGTGGATGCCGAAGGCCTTGGGAATGGAGGGGCCGGTGATGTCCGCGTCCAGAATGGCGGTGCGGTAGCCCTCCCGCCGCAGCGCCACCGCCAGCTGGCTGGTGACCATGGACTTGCCTACGCCGCCCTTGCCGGACACCACGCCGTAGACCTTACCGACGCGGCAGCCGGGGCGGAGGGGCTTCTTTTCAAATACGTTGGCTTCCTTGCGCTCGCCGCAGCTTTCGCCGCAGGTGCTGCAATCATGGGTGCAATCGCTCATAACAGGTTCTCCTTTTAAATATTCTTACAGCTCGTCCCCGGCGGTGTAGACATAGCCGCACAGGGGACATTTGGGATAGTCGAAATCGTGGGCAAAGCCGCATTTCGGGCATCGGCGCTGGTGCAGGCCGGGGTCGTTGCCGCTGGGCTGGGGAACGCCGCCGGTGAAAAATTCCAGCTTGCCGCAGGCGGGGCAGGCCATGATGGACACGTCCAGCGCGCCGGCCATCAGGTTGGGCAGGTCGCCGAATATCCAGCTGGTCTTGCCCAGCTGCAGCTTGTGCTGGCCCACGAACTGCATGGCCGTGCCGCAGCGGAGACAGTCAAAGTCAGGCATGGCAGACTCCCTTCGATCTGTTGTATATGGTATAGCACGATTTGAGGGGATTTGCAAGGGGGGGACAGAGTGCGGTGCCCTCTTGAGTACGTTGTAGGGGGCATCCGTTTGCCCTTTCGTAGGGGGCGATGCCCACATCGCCCCGCCGCACTTCTGTCCGGGCGGACAGAGTCGTCCGCCCCTACGCATTTTTATGCGGGACGCCGCACTCTGCGCGCCCTAAGGATGTTCTCTGGTTGACGCATATTCATCTATGATATAGTTCGCGTATTTGGTGGCTTGCCTCTCTCTGCCTACAGGCGTTAATTGAATGTTATTGATCCATTGATAATAATGAGTTAGCTCATGGGCTAATGAAAGAAGAATTGAAGCGAGCGCATTGTCTCGCCCTAAATTGCCTGCTAATTCATCATAATCACCAGTTGCAATTCGAATATACGGCTCATCCAAGTATGAAAAGGGTTCAAAAAAGCTTCCTACTACATGATCGCCATCTTTTGTGCGAATGGTTTTTGCTCCTTTGACATAAACAACGACTCTTAGCGGAAAGTAATATTGGGTTCTCAGCCAAATCGCGAATTGTAAGCACGCACGTTTTACTTCGGGGTGCGTATTCCTGTCGTATCGAAATCGCAAGCCGGTTCTTCTGAGGGAATTATCTGGAAGGTTCTTTTCCCAATCAGTAATTGTCCAAATATGCATATCCCGACCTCACAGCTCCGTGACGGTCACGTTTTCCTTGCCTTGCAGATAGGCCATCTCCCGCTTCTGGCAGGTGAACAGCAATATCTGGCGGTTCCGGCTCTCGTCGAGCAGATAGTCCAGCGCTGCGTGGAGCCGCTCGTCGTCGAAGGTCACCAGCGCGTCATCCAGAATGAGGGGCACCCGCTTGTCGGCGGGCAGCACCATGTCGCAGATGGCCAGCCGCACCGCCAGATACAGCTGGTCGGCGGCACCCTGACTCAGCAGGCGGACGCTGCGACCCACCGGGTCGCCGACGGGCTCGGCGGACAGGGAGAAGTCCCGGCTCAGCAGCACACGGTCATAGCGCCCACCGGTGATGGCGGAGAAGATCTCCGCCGCCCGTGCGCCCAGCGCCGGGGAAAAGCGGTTCTGCAGCACGGTGTTGGCCTGTGACAGGGCATCCATGGCCAGCGCGATGGCATCATATTCATCCTGCAGGGCGGTCAGCTGCTCCTGCTTCTGCGCCAGCTGGGCCTCCAGATCGCTGGAGCGATCCAGCGCGCGGATGCGGCCGGTGAGGGTGTCGAACCGGGTGCGCTCCTGCGCCAGCAGCGTCTGTGTGCGCGCCAATTCCGCGGCGGCCTCCTCGCGTGAGAGCGCAGGGCGCTGGATAGAGCTTTCGGCGGCCGGCTGTTCCGGCAGCTGCACCCGCAGGGCATCCCGGTACAGGGCGGCTTCCCGGGCCGTCTGCCGGGCGTCGGCCAGCGCGGTCTTGCGGCGCCGGGCGTCTGACAGGGCCAGCTGTATGCCGGACAGATCGGCAGCGGCGGGGGCGAAGGCGCGTACCTGGGTCAGCAGATCCCGCAGCCGGCGGCGGCAGGCATCTTCACTGTCCGCGGCGGAGACTTCCGCCCGGCGGGCAGCCTCGGCGGCCTCATCTGCCTGCTGCCGCAGGGGGAGATATTCTGCGATTTGGGTCTCCAGCGCGGCGCGCTGTGTTTCGGCGTATTTATGCCGTTCCACGATGGCCTGACGGCGGGACCTTGCAGCGAAGAGCGTGGCGATCATGCCCAGCCCCGCCATGCCGATGAACAGCCAAAAGGGCAGCGGCTGCTGCGCCCGGAACAGAAATGCCAGCGCAGCGGCGACCACAATCAGCGACGCGGGGAAGAGGACCAGGAGCAGAGAGGGAGTCCTATCGGGCTGGATGGCTTCGGCGCGCTGCCGCAGCTCCGGCTCTGCGGCGGGGTAGAGGGGGTGCTGTTCCAGAGCTTTCTTGGCTTGCAGCGCGGTTTGCGCGGCCTCCTCCGCGGCGCTGCGCTTTTCCGTCAGGGCGGACAGCTCACCGGGAAGTGCGGCGGCCTGCCCCTCCAGCAGCGTCAGCGAAGAATCGTCCGGCAGGGCGGCGCAGTCGGCCGCCAGCGTGTCGGCCCGGGCCTGGGCGGTCAGTGCCGCCTGTGCCGCCTGCTGACAGGCGTCGGCCTGCTCCTGAACGGCCAGCGCCTGCCACTGAGCCGTCTGCTGCCGCAGGTCGGCGGCGCGGCGCTCCAGAGCATCCAGCTCCCGGCGCGACTGCTGCGCCTGGTCGTTCAGCGCGTCCAGCTCCGCCAGCGCGGCGCGCAGCTGGTCGGCCTCCCGTTCCAGGGCGGGTATGAGCCCTGTCTTGTTGTGCTTGCGGCGGTTCAGCTGCTTTTTCAGGCGGTCGTAGGACTCGGTGTAGGAGGTGTCCTCCTCACCGGTGGTGATCAGGGCGGCGATGCGGCGCTCCAGCTCGGCGTCCTGGTCCACGGCCAGAGCGTTCTGGCCGATAAAGGCACTGCGCTCAAACACCTCCCGGGGCACGCCCAGCAGCACCTCGCCGGCGTTCTGGCCGGTAATGCCCGGAACGGGCGTGCCGGTACCGGTGTAGGTGCAGGAAAACTCGCCCAGCGGTGATGCGGCGCGGCGTGTCTCCCGCAGCAGGGTGCAGGCATCCCCGTGCGTCGTCAGGTCCATGCGGCCCTGCATGGGCGCGCCGGTCCAGGGGGCGTAGCGGTTTTTGTCCGCCAGCGGTCCGCGCTCGCGGGTGGACAGGCCGTACAGCATGGTGCGGATAAAGGCGCCCCAGGTGGACTTGCCGGTTTCATTGGGAGCGTACAGCACATTCAGCCCTGGTGAGAGCGATAATTCGCTGTGATCCAGGCGGCCGAAGGTGCCGGTCAGGTGCAGAATATCCACGGAGTCATCCTCCTTTAAAAGTTCATAAAATATTATTTAAAGTATAGCATGACTTGCGTTAAAAGTCATTACATTGCCGTATACAAAAAATTCGAAAAAATTTAAAAATAGTGTTGACAAATCCGGCCGCAAGTAGTATCATATCAAATGTTCCGCGGTTATGGGACGTGTACCTTGTAAATTAAACAACGAACGAAACGAAAAGCACCAGACGGGAGCACATTGAAAGATGTGCAACTGAGAAACTTGCCGGAACGGGGTTAAGTCAATTACCCGGGAAGGTAAGTATAAAAAGTTTTTGAAGCTATGACAAATAGCTCTGTAAAGATTAGCTCGATGGAGACATCGTGTTGATACAATTTATAGAGAGTTTGATCCTGGCTCAGGACGAACGCTGGCGGCGTGCTTAACACATGCAAGTCGAACGAGAATCTGCGGAAAGAGGATTCGTCCAATTGAAGCAGAGGACAGTGGCGGACGGGTGAGTAACGCGTGAGGAACCTGCCTTTCAGAGGGGGACAACAGTTGGAAACGACTGCTAATACCGCATGACACATAGGTGTCGCATGGCACTTATGTCAAAGATTTATCGCTGAAAGATGGCCTCGCGTCTGATTAG